>ERZ772807.968-NODE-968-length-16531-cov-4.525916_pt1 | contig 16531 bp, 15 predicted proteins | sample MGYA00511472_ERZ772807 | MGnify/ENA primary metagenome ERZ772807 (study PRJEB29015, sample SAMEA2737947) | human oral metagenome | biome: human oral; feature: human-associated habitat; material: dental | place: China | collected 2039 ...
CGCAAGCAGTAGTATTCAAAGATTCAAAATTTTACAATATGCAGTCGAATGTAGCCGACGGTGCCGCCCCATTCGCCAAAAAACCTGCTTGCAAAACGCTTAAGCGCACGATTATAAGATTTCGCTATAATCACGTCCGATTTAAAATTTTATCAAAATTTAAAAGGACCTTTATGCGCGCAATTTTTTCTATCTATATCTTCACCATCGCGGCCCTTATCGGCATCGAGCTCTCGCTCGGCGTACTCGTCGCGCCCGTGGTATTTTTCCCGCAGCAGATTATCGGAGAGGACGTGCTATCGCACTTTCAAAGCGGCAAGCTGATGAGCGAGATCTTCGTAAAATACGGCGGCATCCTCATCGCAGTCTCGGTCATCTGCCTAGTTTTTGAGATGATAAATTTCAACAACAACAAATCCCAATCTTTTCACTTGCGCCTTTCGACCCTGATGCTGACGCTCGTAAATATCATACTTGCCCTACTTTTCGTGCTTTACTTTACCGACTACGTCATAAACGCCCAAAAGATCGGTGCAGAAGCGACGATGACGCCGGAATTTGCCCAAATCCACGCGGCTAGCGAATGGTGCATGAAACTCATCATCGTGTTTCAAATGGTGCTGTTTTTCGCAAAAATCCTCCCCGCCCTAGCTGCGAAAAAGGCAGCACCAGAGCAAAGCCTAGCCGATGCAGATTAAAATTTACTACGAAGATACCGACGCGCAGGGCATCGTGTATCACGCCAACTATATAAAATTTTGCGAGCGGGCGCGCAGCGAGGCGCTTATGCAGGCCGGGGTGGACTTCGCGCGCGCGGACGCACACTTCGTAGTTAGCGAGCTTTGCGCTAAATTTCTCCGCCCCGCGCACCTCGGCGACACGCTTGAAATTCGCACGAGCCTAGCCGCGCTCAAAAACGCCAGTGCCCTTTTGCGACAAGAAATTTACAAGATCAAAGATATTAAAAACGTGGATTTTAGCGAGCTTTTATACGCACAGGACGTAAAAATCGCCTTCGTAAAAGACGGCAGGCCGATCAAATTTAGCGCCGAAATTTTAGAATTTTTCAAATCTTTGAGATAAATTTATCTCACGAGTTCAAATTTACCTAGTCGTGCGGTGCAAACATAGCGCAGACCGGCTTCCTGCATAAAATTTAAGAATATGCGGAGTTCTTGGGTGGTATAAAATTTGCGGGCTAAATAAAATTTTACGACATAGAATTTCACTCGACACTGAGGTTTAAATTTAACGCTATGCCGCGACATAAACCCCACGCACCCCAAATAGCTAGATATAAAACAAAAATTGAAATATCGGAATTTTGCAATGGCGTTAAATTTTGCCTTGCCTCGCCGCTTTATGAAATTTCTCGCCATTAAATTTCAACCCGCGCAGATCGAGTCTGTGTTTTACTCCGCTAAAATCCCGCTAGTCCGTGAAATTTAAGCAGGTTAAATTCGCCCCGTCCGCTCGCACGCTGTAATAAAAATCGCGGCGCCCGCGCAAAAAGCTGCGCGCAAAATCAAAATAGCGCGCAAAGAAAGCGCTAAAACGCGCCTCACAGCAGCTCTTTTATCTTTTGCAGATCCTCTTTGAAAAGCTCCGCCTTGCTCGGATTTTGCGCGATGAATGCGGGATCGAAGCTCGGCACGAAGCTGATGCCGCCCTCGTTAAAGACCGAGCCGTGCAGCGCGTCCATGCCCGCTAGATCGCCGTTTCGCAGCACGATTTTACAGCAGAGCTCCCCTAGGCAGAGCACGACTTTGGGTTTTAAAATTTTGATCTCGTCGGTCAGATACGGCGCGCATTTTAAGATCATTTCCGAGCTTACGCGCCTATTTTGCGGCACTGCGCACCTTATCAAAAAACTAAAATAAGTTTCTTCCGGCGCGCAAATTTGATCTAGCGCCGCTTCAATCTCAGCCTCCAAACCGCCGCCAAAACCCTCGCTAACGCCAGGCGCAAGAGCCACGATCATAAGTTTTATGTTCGCGGGAGTTTTAGAATTTTTAAAATTTTTGATAGTTTTGAAATTTTTAAAATTTTGCTCGCTAGAGCTCGTGCGCGTTTTGGCAAGCTCGCAGAGATTGCACTCGGCGGTAGCGGATTTTAGCGCGTCCAGCGCCTTAAAAAATCGCTCGCCGCCGCTTAAAATTTCGGCGCTTACGTAGCGGTAGCCGAACGCTTTGTAATAAAGCAGCCTGCGCAATTGCGAGTTTTGCACGGCGCGCCTACGATCTGTTTAAATTTCGCGCGACGAATCCGCGATCAAACTGCGCCAAATCTTTATAAAATTCCGCTCTAAAGCCCTGCTCGCGCAAAAACGCCGACAAGCTCTGCTTTTGATCGTAGCCCATCTCGCAGGCTAGAAATTTTGCGCGCCGTGCGGCGATCAGCACGATGCGTTTTAAAATTTCATCCCCCCGCTCGCCGCCAAACAGCGCCTGTTTCGGCTCTTGCAGCACGCGCGCGTCCAATGCGTAGGAATTTGCGATGTAGGGCGGATTTGAGACGATGAGATCAAACTCGCCCGCGATCTCATCCGCGTAGGCGCAGTGCACGAACTCGACGTCCGCGCCTAAGCTTGCGGCGTTTGCGCGCGCCACCTCAAGCGCATCCGCGCTGATGTCGCTAGCCGTGATGCGGCAAGCGGGAAGTAGCTTTTTTAAGCAGATAGCGATTATGCCGCTGCCCGTGCCGATCTCGCAAATGCGCGGCTCGCCCAAGCTCTGCGCCAAAGCAAGAGCTTTTTTCACTAAAATTTCGGTCTCGCAGCGCGGTATCAACACCCGCTCGTCGACGTAAAATTTAAAGCCCATAAACTCGCAGCTTTGCGTGATGTATTCAAGCGGGCGACCGTCTTTAAATTCAACGATCTTAGCGCGAAATTCCGCTTCGTGCGCGAGCTCTTCCGAGCATCTTAGCACGAGCTGCTCATCGCTAAGGCGCTCGCAAAGCTTTAAAATTTCGCGCGCGACGTATTTTGAGCCGCACTGCTGCAGGCCCCATCTTAGCGCCTCAGCGACCCTCATCAAGCTCTCTTATGCGCTCATACAGACTCGGGTGCGAATGATACACCGCGGCGTAAATTTTATGAGCGAGCGGAAACGCCTTGTTTTCGCTGCCCAGCTTCTTTAGCGCGCCGATCATGCTCTTTTTATCCTGCATGCTCGCGCCATGCCGGTCCGCGCTAAATTCGTGCATGCGGCTAAGCTTGGAGATTACGGGCTCAAAAAACGCATGCAAGATCGGCGCAAACAAAATCATAAAAACCAGCGTCGCGCCGCCACCCTCGCTAAGCCCCAGCGCGCCAAATACGCCTGCGGGAAGGTTTCCGAATACCGCGAATGTCGCGCCCAAAAGCACGAAGCTAAGCACTAAATTTTTCAAAATATCGCCGTGTTTGAAATGCCCGAGCTCGTGCCCCAGCACGGCTAAAATTTCATCCTCGCTAAGCTTTTCGATGAGCGTGTCGAAAAGCACGACCTTTTTCGTCGCGCCGAAGCCGCCGAAATAGGCGTTTAGGCGCTTGTCGCGCTTGCTCGCGTCAATCGTAAAAACGCCACTACTTTTAAAGCCGCAGCGCTGCAAAAGCCCCTCTATGCGCTCTTTTAGCTCGCCTTGCTCTAGCGGCTGCATCTTATTAAACAGCGGCGCGATAACGGTCGGATAGATTAAATTTATCAGTAAAACTATGCCGAAGCTTAGCAGAAAGCCCCAGACCCACCAGTGCGCGCCCAGGCTATTTACGCAAAAAACGAGCGCAGAGGCTACCGCAAAGCCGAAAACCAGCGTGAGCGCGAGCGATTTTAGCGCGTCTTTTACGAAAATGGCGGGCGTTATCGTGGAAAAGCCTAGGCGGCGATCTTTTACGAAGGTTTTGTAAATTTCAAGCGGAAGCGCCGCCGCGCCGCCGATGATTAAAAACGCCGTTACAAAGCAGCTCCCCGACAAAATCCCATCGCCCGCTAGATCATATATCGCGCGCTGTAACGCACCAGCGCCCGCAAGTATCCAAATAAGCGCTACCGCAAACGAAAAGCAGTGCGAAAATATATTAAATTTTAAATTTACCGCGCCGACCTCGCCCGCCTTGCGATAATCCTCCTCGCTAAGCACCACCGCAGGCTCTTTTAGCTTGGCGCGGATGAAGCTTAGCTCGAGCAGATCGAGCGAAATTTTATAAATCGTGTAAAGCGCGTATAAAAAGATCAAAAACCAAACCATCGCGCCTACTTTAGGCTCTCGGCGAGCGAAAGCACTTCGTAATATTCATTTTCCATACTGTTTAACGTTCCTCTTTTTTCTTCAAGTTCTTCAAAAAGCCCCTGCATACCGAGCTTTTGATAAATTTCAGGCGTCGAAAGCGCGTGATTTAGCTCCTTTATGCGCGCCTCGATAGCCTCGATTTTAGCGGGGTACTCTTCTAAAATTTTATTCTGTTTGTAGCTAAGCTTCGCGGCGCTCGTTTTTTCCTTTTTATTTTCGCGGCCGCCTTCCTCCGCGCTCGCGCTCGCGCCAGCGTCGGCCTCGATCTGATCAATCTCCGCCATCTCGTCTTCAAACTCCAGATACTGCGAATAGGGCATTTGAATTTGATCGATCGTGCCGTTTTTTTCAAAAACCCAAAGCTTATTCGTGATCTTATCGATGAAATAGCGATCGTGGCTTACGATGATTACCGCGCCTTCGAAACTTAGCAGATAATCCTCCAAAATATTGATCGTTGCGATATCAAGATCGTTCGTCGGCTCGTCCAAAATCAAGCAATCGTACTGCTCGGTAAAGAGCTTGGCAAGCGCCAGGCGGTTCTTTTCGCCGCCGCTAAGCACGCCCACGGGCTTATCTAAAAACTCCTTCGGAAACAAGAAATTTTTCAAATACCCATATACGTGCATGTAGCTGCCGCGGACGCTTATGTGATCGCCGCCGTTGGGGCAAAAAATTTCGATTATGCTTTTATCGTCCGTGATGCCGCTGCGGGTCTGATCGAAGTAGCCGATCCTGATCTCGCCGCGTTTGATCTCGCCCGCATCGATCTTGCTACGGCCGAGTAGAATTTTAAGCAGAGTGCTTTTGCCCGCGCCGTTGGCGCCTACGATGCCGATACGCTCGCCCTGCAAAACTCGCGCCGAAAAGCCCTTAAAAAGCACCTTGCCGTTTAAAATTTTACCGATATTCGTGCATTCAAAAAGCATTTTTTTGCGATTGTCGCCGCCCGTGCCGTTAAAGCTCCTGCTCGCGCGCTCCAGCTCGAGCCGCACGCGACGGATCGCGCCCGGGTTTTTCTTCGCATCCTGCCTCATCTGCATGATACGCGCCTTGCGACCTTCGTTGCGCTTTAGGCGCGCCTTTACGCCGCGGTGCAGCCACTCCTCCTCGGCGCGCAGCTGTTTAAGCAGCGTCTCGTGGGACTTTTCGAGCGAAGCAAGCATCTCCTGCTTGCGCCTCAGATAGTTCTCATATCCGCCGTCGAAATTTGAAATTTTACCCTCTTCGATCTCGATACTGCGCGTCGCCAAGCGGTCGATGAAGTAGCGATCGTGGCTGATAAAAACGATCGTCTGCTTCGAGCTAAGCAGCATATCCTCTAGAAATTTCACCATATAGACATCGAGGTGGTTCGTGGGCTCATCCAGCAGCAGCACGTCGGGCTTTTTAAGCACCAGCGCGCCCAGCGCCACGCGACGAATTTCGCCGCCGCTAAGCGTGCAGACAGAGCGGTTTTCGTAAATTTTAAGTCCGAAATTTTGCAGCACCTGCTCGATCTTATTGTCGATCTGCCAGCCGTCCTTGGCCTCGATAAATTTAATCAGTTCGTCTTGGCGCGCTAAAAGCTCCTTGTTTTCGGGATGTGCGGCGATTTCGCTCGAGATCGCGTCGTATTCGCTAAGGGCGGCGTAAATTTCAGCTAGCTCCCTTCGCAGCGCGTCTTTGACCGAGAGATTTTCGTCAAATTTAGGCGTTTGGGCGAGCATCTGGATATTTAGCCCGTTTTGAGTGATCACGCGTCCCTCGTCGATCTCGCACAGACCCGCAATTATCTTCATCAGCGTGGATTTGCCGCCGCCGTTTTTGCCGATCACGGCGACGCGCTCGTTAGCGTCCAGTGCGAAATTTACGCCGTCTAAAACGACGTGAGAGCCGAATTTTTTCGTAACATCGATAAGCTCGATCAAAGCCAATTTTAAGTTCCTCTAGTGTTAAATTCGGTGATTTTACACAAAATTCTATTAAATTTTAATAACTTTTAAAGGTTTAGCGATGCAAAGTTTGGAATCTAGCGGCTTGCGCGTAGAAATTTTCGCCCCGCACGCGCCGTCTTTTGCGTCAGCGCCCTCCTTTGCAAAAGAAGCCGCGTCCGCACCGATCATCTACCTGCACGCCTTGGAGTTTAGCGCGGCCAGTGTGGGCGAAATTTACGAGTTCGTTTCGCGACGAAGCGGCGCCGATTTCGTGCTTGCGGCGATCTATCTAAACGAGGCGCAGTGGGGCGATAAGCTTAGTCCGTGGGCGGCAAAATCGCCGTTTAAGGGGGTGCGCGATTTCGCAGGCAGAGGCGCGGCGCACTTAGAAAAATTTACGGACGAGCTGATCCCGCGTATCGAGCGGCACGTATTCGGCGCGGGTAGGCCTGCGTGGCGAGCCTGCGCGGGATACTCGCTGGCGGGGCTTTTTAGCGCGTATGCGGCGTTTGCAAGCGATAAATTTCAAAAGATCGCCTGCGTCTCGGCGTCGTTTTGGTTCAGCGGATTTGACGCCTTCGTCGCCGCACACTCGCTGCAAAGGGGGCTGGCACACGTCTACGCGTCCTTGGGCGAGGCCGAGATGAACCCGAAAAATCCGCGCGGAGCACTCTGCGGCGAGACTGCGCGAAATTTTATCGCAAAATGCCGCAGCGCGGGCGCGAAAGCGGAGTTTGAGCAAAATCCGGGCGGGCATATGCAAGATGAGATCGTAAGAATTTCAAAGGCGCTTTTAAGCCTTATAAATTCCTAAAATTCGTGGAAATTTTAAAATTTCACGGCATGACAAAACAGGGGCGGCGAGAGATTGAAATAAACGAGCCGAAAAGCGGCTCGAAGCGTAAATTTAAAGCGAGCTGTAGCTGAAATTTCTCGCGCAACGGTTTTTTGTGCGATGAAATGAAATTTAAAACAAACCTGTGCTAAAAATTTATAGCGCAAGCGATGCGACAAGAATGGTGTGTCGCGATGCGGCGCGAATAGGACAGCGCGTCATTGGTATTTAGCAGTTTCGATAAGTGCGATTCGTTTGAACGTAAATCACACGACTCGGTGCCGATGCGGCTGAGTGGTGCGATACAATGCGTATTTTAGACAGACTGCCGCTAAATTTTTGCAGGTTGCGCTAGCGGTTTAAAATTTAAAGCAAGCCGTCGTTGTAAAATTTAAAGCAAATCGTGTCGCGGCTAGGATTTAGCATGCCTGCAAGCTAAATTTAAACAGCAACTCGCCGCCGCGTATGATCTCGCCGTTTCATTTAGTGTAACTGCTAGCTAATTAAAAAAACCGCTGAAATTTCAAAATTTGCGCTGCGCCAAAGAGTGCTTTGATACTACGATACGTGCTGCTCGGTTTAAATTTTAAAATTTAGCATAGGGCGGGTACGTTCGACCAACACCCATTGAATTTACGGCGGCGAAATATGCGGAATTTTGCGAATTGCCGTTTGCGGAATTCGTCCTGTGAAATTTCGCAGAGCATGCTTCATTATTAGCTCTCTACCGCGCTTCGAGCGGCATACGCTCTGCTTTCCGAAACTACGCCGAGCTGCTCGCCGCTCCATTTTTGCGCGCGTTGCGTCGTTTGCCGCGCGGCTTCATCTTTACCCGCTACATCGATCGCATTCGTCGCATTTGCGTCCACGCGAACCTGTTTATCTTCCGTGCTCTCGCGCACCCATCTTACTTTGCAGCCGCGCACTCGCCGACGCATAGGCCATCTCTCGGCTCGCTATGTCCTTTAGGGCTACGCGCGTCTCGCTTCACCCGCGTCATTTAGCCCTATACGCATACGCGCGCTTTAGATGCATCATTTTCTGTAAAAGCGGCTACAAGCGCACCAAATGCCGACTACATATTCTGAATTATCGGCGTTGCACCTACGTGCATCCGTGTTTCCGCGCACCCAAACGATAAAAATTCCTACAAAAATTACCGCTAAAATTTTATGAGAAACCGCCGAAAATTTATCTGCGTTTGATGTCGTAGCCGCCACGATCCACGCATATAAAGCCCGTCGTAGCGCCTCCGTCGCGCGCCATCACCACGCCGTCTGCGGCAAATCTATCATCACAGCCGATCTCGTAGTCTTTTTTCACCGCCTCGCTCGCAGGACCCTCGAAAATCCCATAAAATTCCGACGCAAACCCGTCTTTGTAATAAATAGCGGTTTTGCCCTCGCCTTCCCAGATGCTTACGCTCTGGGCATTTGCACTTTTTGCTTTGGCTTTAAGTTCGTTAAAAGTCCCAAAATCCCAGCCTAGGATTTTTAAAACAGCGCGCTCGTTCGTCTTTTCGTCTATACTATAAAAACTCGCACTTTGGTTTTTGTCTTTATTCACGGCTCTCATGCTTGAGACCTCGTCGCCGCCAAAACGGACGTCAAAAGAAACTCTTTCAGGTTTTATCTCGCATGCAAAATCGCGCAGGGATAAAATTTGAACGCGATTTTGCTCGTAATTTTCCGCCAAACCCAGCTCTGTCGAACCTTCCGTGACGTTTAGATAAACGACCGTTCCTACGACTAGCAAAAGCAAAGAGATGAAACAAAATTTTACTATATTATAAATAGCCGAAGTAAAGGAATTCATAGATTTTAACACGCCCGCCTCCTAAATTTCACCGAATTTTATCGTCTAAGCGAAGAGCAGAATTTTTTTGTAGTTGCTCCACAGCTCGCTATCCTCGCCGAAATACGCGAGCAGTCCGCGCGCGTTGCGATCGAAAGGGTTGGGCTCTTTATGCAGCGCGATACGCTGCGACAGGCGCAGATCGTAGGTGTTGTATATCGCAGAATACGGCACCGGAAAGTCCGAAGCGTAAAGCAGGCGCGAGTGCACGTCCGTTTGGCTCGCCAGATGCGGCAGAGCCTTGGCGCGTACCGGCGTCATCAGAGCAGAAACGTCGGCGTATAGGTTTTTGTGCGTGCGCAAAAGCGCCAGAAGCGCGAAATAATCGTGTCCGAAATTTCGCGGGCGGCGCGAGAGTGCACGAAAAATATGTGAATATTCGTAGTTAATCGCCATGTGCGCGCACACCGTCGTAACGCCCAGCTCAAGCGGCGCGTAGATCATCTCCAGCGCCTCGCAGCGGCGCGTGCTCGGCACCGAGCTTTCGTTGCCGACGTGGATCACCAGCGGCAAGCCGAGCTTGGCGAGCTTTTCAAAATACGGCACGTAGCGAGGCAGCCTCGTATCCAGATCCCAATAGTTTTGTAAAAATTTCGCCCCCTTAAATCCGAGCTCGAAGCAGCGATCAATCTCATCTAACGCGTCTGCTCGCTTCGGATTGATGCTAAAAAACGGCACGATGAGATCATGGTTTTTTTGATAAATTTCAAACACGCTGTCGTTGTCCGCGCAGACGGTCTTATCGCGATGGATTAGCTCGCCCGCGTCGCTAAATTTAGCATCCACGCCGAAAAGCACCGCCTTTTTAACGTATTTAGAAGCTCTAAGCCCGCCTAGCAGAGCGTCCACATAAGCCTCATAGGGCTCTTTGATCGCGCGCGATACGTCTATGCCGAAGCGCCTGCCGAAAAGGCGCAGCGCGAGCCTGTCGTAAGGGCGATCGAAGCGCACCTCCTTGCTTAGCAGATGGACGTGAAAATCAAGCGTTTGCATCGGGGATCCTTGGGAAAATTTTGCCGAGTTTATATCAAATTGCGGTAAATAGTTAGAATTTTAAATTTGGGTCTAAATTCACGTACCGCGCCTTGACGCGCCTTTAAATTTTAAAATTTAAACCTCGCCGCAAGAGCCGCTAAATGATATTTAATGCCGTTTTAAAGCTGCGGCGATATACTTGCGATTTGAAAAGCTATTTCAATTAAGGAGCGAAGATGGAGTTTGAAATTTTAGAAAATTCCGCCGATTTTAAGCCTAGCGATCTGGATGAGATAATGGTCTCGGTCGGCTGGGATACGGAGCAAAACGCAGCCTCCGTGCCGCCGCACGAGACATACAGGGTGTGGCGCACCTATGATTACGTGGCGATCGCCAAAACGCAGGGCAAGACCGTGGGGGTGCTGGAGGCGTTTTGCGACCGCGACAACTTCGCTACGAGCTATCTTTACTGCGTGATAGTTCATAAGGATTATCAAAGGCGCGGTATCGGCACGGCGCTCGTGAATGCCTTTAATAAACGCTTTGCGCACACCACCACCTTTGTCGTGACCCCTCTACACAAGGCCGAGGGTGCCGGAGAATTCCTGCAAAAATGCGACTTTAAGGACGCGTCGGAGCACTTTACGATCCACATGAGGAAGCGAAATTCGATCTAGCGAGCATAAATTTTAAAATTTTATGAGCTTTGGCTATATTAAATTTAGCTATGAGCTGCTATAATCGCTAAAATTTAAGGAGCCAAAATGATCACTATGCAGATCCAAAGCGGCGTCGATCGCGATACTCTCGAAACTTTTAAGAAGCTTTTTTTAAAAATCGATCCCTCCGCGCAGATCACTCTAAGCGGCGAGAAAAATTTAGAAACGATTCTGTCGGAGTTTAAATCCGGCGAAAGTTACGACGAGATAAAAAACGGAATGGATGCAGATTTAAAATCATACGCAAACGGCGATCTAAGCGGCTTTGAGGAGCTAGGCAAGGGCTGGAAAAATTGAAAATAATCCAGTCTAAAAGATTTCGCGCGCAGCTTAGCAAGATCGTAGAATTTATCGCAGAGCGCTCAGAGGATGCGGCGGAAAATTTTAAAAACGAGCTTTTTGCGCGGGCAGGCGAGCTTGGCTTTATGCCGTATAAATTTCGTAGATCAAAAAGCTTTGACGATGATAGAATTAGAGATTTTGTATTTAAGGGTTTCGTAATCCCGTATCTAATAGATGAACCCAACGATACAATCGTTATCCTAGCGATATTTAAGCAAAATCTATTGAGATAGCTTAATGCGCGTCTAAATTGCACGCTCCGTTTATTAAAACCATTCATTCATAGCCATCGCAGCGCCAAAGAAAAAACCGCTCGTCCCCGATAAATCACTGTATATTCTCGCACGGCGCCGTAAATTCCAATTTTACGCATATCGCGCGGCGCACTAAAACAACTCCACTCGCCCCCTGCGTAAAAGCAAACCTAAAAGAATTTTCGGCTACAATTTCCCCCAAATAAAGGCAAAATATGAAAGAAATCTCGCTACTAAGGCTCTCGCTCGCAATCTACATCGATATGTTTTTGCGCCTCGTGACCACGTTTATAAACACCTACATGATCTCGCGCGTGGACGTCTCGCTAGTAGGCGCGCTGGGGGCGGGCAACGAGATATTTTTGCTATTCATCACCGTTTTCGGCTTTCTGGCCGTGGGCTGCTCCGTACTCGTAGCGCAGGCGCTCGGGGCGAAAAACAAAGTCCTAGCCATGCGCGCGATCCACACGAGCATCGCATTTAACGCGCTCGTGGGACTTTGTAGCGGCGTTTTCGTCTTTAGCTGCGCGCCGTTTTTGCTGCACGCGCTGCAGGTACCCGCCGAGCTTTTGAGCGAAAGCGCGATCTATCTTAAGGTCATCAGCATCGTCTTTGCGATAGACGCCGTCGCAATCGTGCTTAGCGCTATCGTGCGCGTTTACGGATACGCAAATTTCATCATCGCGGTCTCCGTGGTGATGAATCTAGTAACGCTCGCGGGCAACTACGTCGTGCTCTTTCGGCCGTTCGGACTGCCGTACTACGGGCTTGAGGGCATCGGCGTAAGCACGATCGCGGGGCGCATGATCGGCGTATTTTTATTCTTCCTCATCATAACGAAGGTGCTAAAGATAAAATTTTACCTCACGATGTTTTTAAAGATCAAGCTCGCGACGCTGCGTAAAATTCTATCCGTAGGGCTTCCGAGCGCGGGCGAAAACATGCTGTGGATCGTGCAGTATCTGGTCGCATTCGCCTTCGTCGCGAGCATGGGCGAGGCGAGCCTTACCGTGCAGACGATCTATTTTCAAATTTCATCATTCATCTTCTTCGGCGGAAGCGCGATCAGTATGGCAAACGAAGTGATCGTAGGCCGCCTCGTAGGCGCTGCCAAGCCGCAGGAGGCGTACCTACACACTTTTACCGCGCTGCGCTTCGGGCTCGGGGCGACGGCGCTTTTCGTCGCGATCGTGTTTTTAGCGCGCGAGCAGATCATGGAGATGTTGAGCCTAAACGAGGCGCACAAACAGGTCATGCGGCCGCTTTTTTACCTCACGCTGGGGCTTGAGTTCGGACGGACGCTTAATATCGTGTTCGTAAACGCCCTGCGCGCAAGCGGCGACGCGAGGTTTCCCTTTGCGATGGGCGTGATCTTTATGTGGGGCGTCTCGATCCCCGTGGGCTGGCTTTTGGGTATCCATCTGGGATATGGAATTTTAGGCGTTTGGATCGGGTTTTTCTGCGACGAATGGCTGCGCGGCAGCGCGAATACGGCGCGATGGATAAGTAAAAAATGGCAGAGCAAAAAGTTAGTCTAAATTTGCTAGGCTTGCCGATTGGCCTGCGTTTTAAGCGGATGAAATACGCGCGCATCCGCATTAGCAAGGACTGCGAAATCAGCGTGAGCGTGCCGCGCTCCTACACCGCGGCGCAAGCGAAAGACTTCATCCTAAAGCACGAAAGCTGGATCCGCCAAACGCTGGCGCGACTGCAAAGCAAGCTATTAGCGAGCGATCAGGTTAGAATTTTAGGCAAAATTTACAAGCTAAAATTTAGTCGCGAGGTCGAGCTCGGCGCAAACTGCGGCGCGAATGAAAATTTAGACAATGGCGGCACGCGAGGCTGGGTGAACTGGGCGAATGGCGATGCGAATAGTTACGCGGGCGGCGTAAATTCAGCTCATTTACAAAGCGGCGCAGGCATAAGTGATGGCGGCGATGTGAGCGGCAGCGCAAACAATGCCGCGGGCGGCATGAATGACGGTATGGGTAGCGGCGCGGGAAATGAAATTTTAAAATTTCACTCGGGCGGGCACACCTCGCAAAATGGCGCGGCGGGCGAGGATTTGAAATTTAACCTACCGGACGATGCGGCGCAAGGACTCGCACAGCAAAGCACAATGCGACAAGGCGGCGGATTTATAGATACAGCGGCGCAAAATGTTTTCGAGCAATCCTGCGGCGAAAATTTAAAATTTCACTCGGACGGGTGTATTCCGCAAAGCAACGATGCGGGTAAATTTAACTCCGCCTCAAGCGACGAAATTTTAAAATTTGATCCTGCCGCAAGGGATGGAATTTTAAAATTTAAACCTATCGCGGGTGAGAGAATTTCAAATTTTAAACCCGCTGCAAGCGGAGAAATTTCAAATTTTAGCTCTGTCTCGGGCGAAGGAATTTTAAAATTTAAACCCGCTGTGAACGAAGGAACTTCAAAATCCGCGAGCGAAAACGTGCCGCAAAATGTAGCGCAAGACGTGCAAGCGGCGGAGCGCGACGAGCCCGATTTTACGATCAAAAATTTTATCCAAAGCTCTAAATTTAAAGATAAAATTTTCGTATCGGAGGGCGCGATCTTTTGCGAGAGCGAGGGCGAGTTTGCGGCGTTTAAAAAGGCCTTTGCGCTTGAGCTTTATCTGCGCTATATCGAGAAATTTTCCCCGCGGATAGGTCGCAAAATCGCGCGCGTACGGGTGCGCAAAATGCAGACGCGCTGGGGCAGCTGCAACCACGCTAAGGGCTATCTCAACTTCTCGCTAAGCCTGATAGAGCGGGATCGGCGCTTCGTCGAATACGTCGTGCTGCACGAACTCGCGCACCTCATCCATGCAAACCACGGAGCGGATTTTTACGCGCTGATAGCGCAGATCATGCCCGATTTTAGGGCACGTATCAAGCTAGGCAAGGGCTAGTTCGCGAACAGAGCGCCCGTTTAAATTTCACGTCACTGCGGCACGATCTTTGCAGTCGATAAATTTCAACCGATCTTTCACTCCTCTTTCGCCCTGCCGTAGCAGGCCGTAGCCCGCCCCGAACTCGCGCGGCGCAGGCGGCGAAATTTCGCAAATTTTCGCGGGCCAAAACGCTAATCTAAAGCCGCAAATTCCACGTATTTCTCCATCGCAACCAGCAGGAGCCAGCGCGCGGTAGGGCTGAAAAAATAGTGGTGTTCGGGGACCTGCTCCATTATAAATTTTAAAAAATCGTAAAAATATTCAGGCGCAAATTTAACCTCGGCGCTCGTTAGACTATCGCCTAGATAGCAGATTTCGCCGCCTAAAATCCTCGCTTTTACCGCGGGGTTTGCGTCTATGAAGCTTCTAGCACCGGCAAAGCTCAGGCAGTCCGCGGTCGCGTAATCTTTCAAACCCCGCAAGACGGGCTTGGAGCCGATGAAGGCGAAATTTTCCTCTATAAAGCGCGCTCCGCCCTCGCTTACCCACCAGCGATCGTCCAAGCTCGATAAAAACGCAAACATCTCATCGTCTGCGGATCTGAAATTCGCAGGCCTGTTTTTGCAGTTCATTTTCGTCCTTTTTAAATTCGTAGTCGCTTTTGCGGCGTGCGAACCGCGACCCTGCTACCGTTTTGCGGCACGGTAGCGCTCAAAGACCGCAAAGACCGCCACACGCGGATAAAATTCTACTCGCAAGCATTGCCTTATAAAGCCGCGCAGTGTTTGCCATGATCAAACAGACGACGCTTGGCAAACGGCGGCTAAACGATAGGCGCTCATCACATGAAGCAGGGGGCGAAGATCAAGCAAGCTACGATTAAATGAACTACGCCTAGCGAGCGAGTAAACAAGCAGCGGGGAGAGCCAAACAGGCAGCGGCTAAATTTAAAATTCCGCAGCCGACTAAGCTAGAGCTCAAATAATCACCGCGCAAGGCAGATCAAGGCAGCTTACTTGAAAAAATTCTTGATCTTATCGAGTATCCCCTCGTCATCTCCGCCCTTGCTACCGAAGCTTTCTTGAAGCTCGCGCAAAAGCGCCTCTTGCTTCTCGTTCAATTTTTTAGGGGTTTGGACGTTTACCTGCACGATCAGATCGCCGTTTTTCTTGGTGCGGATATTCGGCGCGCCCTCGCCGTAGATCGTGAAGCGCTGCTTGTCCTTGGTGCCTACTTTGAGTTTCAGCTCCGCCTTGCCGCGCGGCGTCGGCACCTCGATGCTCTCGCCCAAGATCGCCTGCGTGAAAAACACCGGCACCTCGATATATAGGTCATCTCCGTCGCGCAGGAAGTGGCTGTCTTCCTTCACGCGCACTATCACATACAGATCCCCGATCTCGCCGGTTTTAGAGACGTTGCCTTTGCCGCTTAGGCGCACGCGCTGTCCGTCGTCGATGCCTGCAGGAATATCAAATTTAAGGCTCACGTCCTCCTCGGTAAAGCCTTTGCCGCCGCAATCCTTACACCTATCTTTTACGATCTCGCCGGTGCCGCCGCATTCGGAGCAGCTTTGGATGAAGCTCATATATCCGCGCCTTACAGCGACGCGCCCAGTACCGCCGCAAGCGGAGCAGGTATGCTTCTTTTTATCCTTCGAGCCGGTAGCGTCGCAGGCGGAGCACGGCTTTTTGATCTTGTATTTTATCTCCTTGTGAACGCCCTCTAAAGCCTCTTTAAACTCCAGCGTTACGGCCAGTTCGGTATCTATGCCGTATGGATCGCTAGGGCGAGTCGAGCGACCGCTGCCGCCGAATGCCTGCTCAAAAAAATCGCCGAAAATGGAGCTAAAATCAAATCCTCCGCCGCTCGCGCCGCCGTATGCGCCGCTGATGCCCTCTTTGCCGTAGCGATCATACATTCTGCGCTTTTGATCGTCGCTTAAAATTTGATACGCTTCGTTGATCTTTTTAAATTTCTCCTCCGACTCCTTGTCGCCTTGGTTGCGGTCGGGATGGAATTCCAAAGCGAGCTTTCGAAACGCCTTTTTTATCGTCTCGGCGTCCGCGTCGCGCGCCACGCCTAAAATTTCATAATAATCTTCTTCCACGGAATTCTCCTTAAGCTATAACAAAAGGGGCAATTTTATCTAAATTTAATAAAACGCAAGTTAAGACTTAACTATTTTTATGTATAATGCAATATTTAAAATTTCAAATCAACGATGCAAAGGATAAAAAATGATAAATGTATTGATGATAGAAGACGACAGCGAGTTCGCACAGCTTCTAACCGAATATCTGGCTAAATTTAACATCCAAGTTACAAACTTCGAAGACCCGTATCTGGGCATTAGCGCTGGGATCAAAAACTACGATCTGCTGATTTTGGATCTTACGCTTCCTGGAATGGACGGACTTGAGGTCTGCAAAGAGATCCGCGAGAAATACGACATCCCGATCATCATCAGCTCG
>ERZ772807.970-NODE-970-length-16527-cov-13.741197_pt1 | contig 16527 bp, 13 predicted proteins | sample MGYA00511472_ERZ772807 | MGnify/ENA primary metagenome ERZ772807 (study PRJEB29015, sample SAMEA2737947) | human oral metagenome | biome: human oral; feature: human-associated habitat; material: dental | place: China | collected 2039 ...
CCTCATTCACACCAAACTACCTCGGCGCTTTCGCATAACCATTATCCCGCTCCCCGTCCGCAGGAAACGCATTCGCCGCCCCCGCAGGCGCACGGTGCGGGTCGCGCAGTTCAAAAATCGCCGTACCAATCACCCCCACATTCTGCACCGACCCCGCGTCCGTGTTCGCCGCATAAGCATCGCTGGGCTTGCCAAAAATAAACGAAGCCACCGCATCGCTGCTCTTGCGAAAGCCCTCAATTTCCAGCGTACCATGCGGGCGCAACACATAACCGTTGAGATAACGGCTCGCCGCCTTGCCCGAAATCACGTCCACGCCGTCCACGCTCGCCACAATTTCCAACGTTTTATCGCTGTTATTTTTGTACACCAGCCGATAAGCCTGCCCCGCCTTGCCGCGCAAGAAATAACGCCCGTTATCGCGGAAAATCGGCAGCGCACGGCGATTATCCCCGCGCACCGAAAGCTCAACCCTGCCCGCCGCCAGCGCAATAGATTTCAGGCTGCGCCCGTGATAATCCTTCGCCGAATAATACAAAACGTGTTCCGCCAACGGCTGCGAACCCACACGGCGCAAATCCACCTGCTGCACAGACGACTGCACCTCATCGCCCCATTGCGTGCCCAGCTGCTCCGCCTGCGCCATTGATTTGCTCGCCATCGCGCTATCTGCCGAAGACTCCATCGCCATCGCACTATCCGCCGAAGAACTCATCGCCACGCGGCTAGACATCGGCTGCGACATACACCCCGCCAACGCCATTGCCAACAACGTTGCCGCCCAAGGTTTAAACTGTAAACGAGAGAAAGCCATACAACACTCCTTATCAGAAAAGCAGCCTGAAACATTATCGCCAAGCACCCGCCCAGCAATCAGGCAGCCTGAAACACTATTAACCCGCCCAATCATAACCACAAAAAAGCAGCCTGAAAACGAATCCGCCCGCTTGCGCCAAGCAAAATCCCATTTTCAGGCTGCCTCATCTTAATTCACATCAACGCAGGATTAGTACAACCCCTCACGTTCCTCGCGCGTGCTGATGTAAATATTTTTCACTTGCGTATAAGCCGCCAGCATCATTTTATGCGTTTCGCGCCCGATGCCAGACGTTTTATAGCCGCCAAACGGCGCGCCCGCAGGCAAGCGGTTATAGCAGTTCACCCACACGCGACCCGTTTCCAGCGCACGCGACACGCGCAGCGCACGGTTAATATCGCGCGTCCACACCGCGCCGCCCAAGCCGTATTCGCTGTCGTTTGCCATCGCCACCACTTCTTCTTCGGTTTTGAACTTGATGACCGTTGCCACAGGGCCAAAGATTTCCTCTTGCGCCACACGCGCAGCATTGTCTTTCACCTCAATCAACGTTGGCTCAACAAATTCCCCGTCAGCCAAATCGCCCGCCACTTTCTTACCGCCCGTGATGATGCGGCAGCCCTCTTGCTCGCCAATTTTCACATATTTCAAAATCGTTTCCAGCTGCCCCGCGTTCACTTGCGAACCCATTTGCGTATCGTCTTCCCAAGGCAGGCCCAGTTTCACTTTTTTAAATTCCTCTGCCAACGCAGCCACGAATTTATCGTAAATCCCCTCTTGCACAAAAATCCGCGAACCCGCGCAGCACACCTGCCCTTGGTTGAACAAAATGCCTTTTTGCGCGCCTTCCAATGCTTTGTCAAACGGCATATCGTCAAAGAAAATATTGGCAGATTTGCCGCCCAATTCCAAAGTGGAAGGAATCAGCAATTCAGCCGCTGCAATGCCCACGCGGCGACCCACTTCGGTTGAACCCGTAAACGCCAGTTTATTAAAGCCTTTATGGTGCAACATATATTCGCCCGATTTGCTGCCCTTGCCTGTAATCACGTTCAACACGCCTTTGGGCAGCAAATGGTTGATTTTTTGCGCGAACGACAGCAAGCTCAACGAAGTGCTGCTAGACGGATGAATCACAATGGTGCAGCCCGCCGCCAATGCAGGCGCGATTTTCCAAGCTGCCATCAGGAACGGGAAGTTCCACGGAATAATTTGCCCCACCACGCCAATCGGTTCGCGCAACACCAGCGACAAATCTTCCTCGTCCAATTGGTTAGCGGTGCCCTCTTCGCCGCGAATCACGCTGGCAAAATAGCGGAAATGGTCGGAAGCCAGCGGAATATCGGCGGCGCGGGTTTCGCGTATCGGTTTGCCGTTGTCCAGCGTTTCTTGCAGCGCGAACAATTCGGCATTTTCGTCAATCACATCGGCGATTTTGTTCAAAATAGCCGCGCGCTCGGTGGTGGTGGTTTTTTTCCAAGTTTTGAACGCTTCTTGCGCGGCGGCAACAGCGGCATCCACATCGGCATCGCTGGCATCAGTGAATTTTGCCAGTTCCGCGCCATTGGCGGGGTTATACGAAGCAAGCAAATTGGCGGGCTTCGTCCATTCGCCGTTAATCAATAAACCATACTCTTTGTCAAACACGTTTAGATTTTTAGCCATGACGGTCTCCTTGATGAGTTGTTGATAGCAATGCCGATGCTCATGCTGCTTAGGCGTTGCCTTACGCGACTGCGCGGATGTAGTATGGTGTAGTTAGAAGCCAGATTCAAGACTGTATGTTAATCTTGTTTAAGATGCATTTTTAAACGTTTGATTTTTCAAAATAGTAATAAAATTTCAGGCTGCCTCAATCGCGTGGATGAGGCAACCTGAAAAGCGTTTTATGCTGGATTAGTTGCAATATTTAGCAATATCAGCATCATATTTAGGAATCAACGCATCTTTATTTTTCGCGTTGGTTTTGGTTACGGTTTCTTTATTCATTTGCGCCGCTTTGCAGTTTTCTTTTTTCACGTCTTCTTCTTGTTTTTTGTTGGCTTCATCTCTGCGGCGGTTTTCTTCTTCAATTTCTTTATTCAACGCCGCTTGCTTATCCGCAATAGACATATTGGGGTCATCTTTTTTCACCACAGGCGGTGGGGTTACGGTGCGGGTGCGCACGTTGATGGTGCTGGCGCGCCCCATTATCAACCCTGGGGGCGTGTCGGCAAAGGCTTGTGCGCCGCTGCGTTGTTTCCATGTGAAGATAGCAGTATCGGCAGCGATGGCAGAAGAGGCGGCAATCGCCAAAGCAATAGCGGATAAAGCGATTTTCGTTTTCATAATCTTTTCCTTGTTTAAGTTATCAAAGCACAGTTAAGTGTAAATAAACTGAATTTTAATAGGTTTTTTGCACGCTGTCATGAAAACCGTTTTCAGGCTGCCTGAAAGCGCGTCAATTATGCTACAATCGCGTGCATTTTAACCACCGTAAAGGTCTGAAAAAATGCGCGTTATAGAAAAAGCCTACACCTTCGACGACGTTCTGCTCGTTCCCGCTCATTCTCAAATTCTCCCCCGCGATGTCTCGCTGAAAACTCCGCTCACAAAAAAAATCACGCTCAATTTGCCGTTGCTCTCCGCCGCGATGGACACCGTAACCGAGGCGCGTTTGGCGATTTCTATGGCGCAAGAGGGTGGCATCGGTATTATTCACAAAAACATGACCGTTGAGCAGCAAGCGGCGGCGGTGCGTAAGGTGAAACGCCACGAAAGCGGCGTGGTGAAAGACCCTGTTACCGTGTCGCCTGATAAATTAATTGGCGAATTGTTAGCCGAACGCGCGGCGCGCAAACGCCGAATGTCGGGTTTGCCTGTGGTGGAAAATGGTAAGGTAATCGGCATTGTTACCAACCGCGATTTGCGTTTTGAAACGCGCACCGATTTGCCTGTGCGTGCCATTATGACCCCGCGCGAGCGTTTGATTACTGTGCCTGTAGGAGCGAGTATTGAAGTGGCGCGGGAATTGATGCACGAGCATAAAATTGAGCGCGTGTTGGTGTTGAACGATAAAGACGAACTTAAAGGCTTGATTACGGTAAAAGATATTGTCAAAACCACCGAGTTTCCCAATGCCAACAAAGACGAAGAAGGTCGCTTGCGCGTGGGCGCGGCGGTGGGCACGGGCGGCGAAACCGAAGAGCGCGTGCGTGCGCTGGTGGAAGCGGGCGTGGACATTATTGTGGTGGACACGGCGCATGGGCATAGCCAAGGCGTGATTGACCGAGTGAAATGGGTAAAACAAACGTTTCCTGACGTGCAAGTCATCGGCGGCAACATCGCCACGGCGGCGGCGGCGCGCGATTTGGTGGCGGCGGGCGCAGATGCGGTGAAAGTGGGCATTGGGCCGGGTTCTATTTGCACCACGCGCATTGTGGCGGGCGTAGGCGTGCCGCAATTAACGGCGGTGCACAATGTATCGGAAGCCTTGAAAGGCACGGGCGTTTCGGTGATTGCAGATGGCGGAATTCGCTTTTCGGGCGACATTGCCAAGGCGTTGGCGGCGGGCGCGGATTGCGTGATGCTGGGCGGTATGTTTGCGGGCACAGACGAAGCGCCGGGCGAAATTGAGCTATACCAAGGGCGGGCGTATAAATCGTATCGCGGCATGGGCTCGCTGGGGGCGATGAGCCAAGGTTCAAGCGACCGCTATTTCCAAGAGAAAACGGAAAATACGGATAAATATGTGCCCGAGGGCATTGAGGGGCGCGTGCCACACAAAGGCCCAATTATCAATATTATTCATCAGATTATGGGCGGCTTGCGTTCCAGCATGGGCTATTTGGGCTGCGCGAATATCGCCCAAATGCACGAGAAAGCGGAATTTGTGGAGATTACTTCGGCGGGCATGCAAGAATCGCACGTGCATGATGTGCAGATTACCAAGGAAGCGCCAAATTACAGCCGTTGAGCATTGAGATGATGGATTAGGCAGCCTGAAAACAAGCAATATCGTTTTCAGGCTGCCTTAAATCATGGTATCCGTGTTTATTGTTTATTCAGATAAGCCGATAAATCACTCGTTTGATGCAACCTGAAAATAATTTTGCCAGCGCACGGCTTGCCAGCAAGCCGTAGGGGCGCGGGATGCGGTTTCAGGCTGCATCATCATTGCGCCCGCGTTCAAACAGTCCGTTCGTTATCAGGCAGCCTGAAAATGGGCAATAGCGTTTTCAGGCTGCTTTTGTGTTTTCAGGCAGCACTAAATAGAGCATCGGCGGCGCGCTAACATTGAGCAACCTCGCGCCACTCTTTGCTTTATGCCATGCGCCATTTGGACGACAAATCGTTGCCGCGCCCTTTCACGTTTCAGGCTGCTTTTGCTATGCCAATCGGCAACGTTGGTATAACCCACCCCATAGGCAGACTGAAAATACTTTTTCGTTTGGCGCAAAGACGCTTTATTCGTTTTCAGGCTGCCTATCCTTGCCCAACGCGCTCCGCCCGAAAACCCACACGCTGCTATAATGCCCCCCCTTTCTCGTTTCAAAAAACCATTGTTAGCAGGAATCGCAATGTCTCGCACCATTCGTCTCACCGCCTTAACGGCACTCACCCTACTTTTAACCGCTTGCCCCACCACCCTACCGCGTAAACAAGGACAACACGCGCAACCCACCCCCACGCCCAATCTCCCCACACCCTACAACCCCAATCTCAGCGCAGGCACAGCCGTATCACGCGGCACCACCTTGCAACCCACAGGCAGCAGCGCAACCTATCGCGCCGTATCCTTTCAAGAACTGCCGCAATGGAACGAACAAAATTTTGGCGAAAGCCTCGCCGCCTTCCAAAAAAGCTGCCTGAAACTCGCCAACCAAGCCAAATGGCAATACACCTGCGCCCGCGCCAACCAAACCGCCCGCAACACCGCCGCCGCCAAAGCCTTTTTTGAACAAAACTTCACCCCGTGGCAAGTGAGCGAAAGAGGGCAAGCCAGCGGCAAAATTACAGGCTACTACGAGCCCGTGCTACACGGCGACACCCGCAACACCAGCACCGCTCGCTTCCCCATCTACGGCATCCCCAGCGATTTCGTCTCCATCCCCCTGCCCGCCAACTTGCGCAACAGCAAAGCCAGCGTGCGCGTTGCCCCCACAGGCAACAACCGCGGCGCGATTCAAAGCAACGGCGCATACATCGCCAACCTTGCCCAGTTCCCCATCACAGCCCGCACCACCGCGCTCAAAGGGCGGTTTGTCGGCAACCAATTTGTGCCCTATTTCACCCGCGCCCAAATCAACGCAGGCGCGCTCAACGGACGCGCCCCCATCCTAGGCTACGCCAACGACCCCGTAGAACTGTTTTTCATGCACATTCAAGGCTCGGGGCGATTGCGCACGCCATCGGGCAATTTTGTGCGCCTAGGCTTTGCCGATAAAAACGAATATCCCTATGTTTCCATTGGACAATATATGTCCACGCGCGGCTATTTGCCGCTGGCGCAAACATCCATGCAAAACATCAAATCGTGGATGGGCAAAAACCCCAACCGCCTCGCCGAAGTGCTGGGGCAAAACCCCAGCTATGTGTTTTTTAAAGTGCTGGATGGCACGGGCGACCAAGGCCCTGTGGGCGCGTTGGGCGTGCCACTCACAGGCGGCTATTCGGGCGCGGTGGATAAACACCACATCACACTCGGCGCACCGCTTTTCTTGGCAACCTCGCATCCTGCCAACGCCAACGCAGGGCTAAACCGCCTGATTGTTGCCCAAGACACAGGCAGCGCCATCAAAGGCGCGGTGCGCGTGGATTATTTTTGGGGCTACGGCGACGAAGCGGGGCAACTGGCCGGGCGGCACAACACCACAGGCTATGTGTGGCAACTGCTGCCGCTGGGCGTGTTGCCGACTTATCAGCCGTAAACCAAACTATCGCCGCACAATTTTCAGGCTGCCTCAATGAAACAACCAAAGGCAGCCTGAAAACATCCAACACAACAAAAACATTTCAGGCTGCCTAAAACGCTTCTCAACGTTCTAGGCAGCCTGAAAACCGATACGGCTAATTAACGATGCCATTTGTGTACTTGGCTGCCGATTACGCCGCCCAATGCTGCGCCGCCCAAAGTTGAGCCAGTATCGCCGCCAATCAGCGAACCCGCCGCGCCACCAATCGCAACGCCTGCCGCGGTATTGCGTTGCTGGGTAGTCATGCTACCGCACGCGCTTAAACCAACTGCCAAAGAGGCAACGAACATAATGTTTAAAATAGATTTTTTCATGATTTTGTCCTTTCACAAGGGTTTTGTGCGGCGCGAATGCAACCACATCAGCAGGTATCTTATAGGCAGTCTGAACATTTGGCAACGCTGGCAACCTGCTTTTGCGCTAATTTAAAAAACACGGGCATTGATTAAAACTTTGTTAATTTATTTTAATTTAATTGAGCGCTGCCAATTTTCAGGCTGCCTATGGTTACCCGCGATAGGCAGCCTGAAAACCACTTCTTAACGTTTCTTAAAATAACTTATCTATTTCTTGCTAATTCCCACCTCAACCCCTATACTGCCCCGCACCACTACATCACACAACGCTTCATTTTTTCCCATATTATCAATAAATAAACAAAAGGAACTCGCATGAAAAAAGCCAAAACTCACGCCAAAATTCAAAGCCAAGAAGTACACAAAACCGACTTTATCCACGACGACACGCAAGAAAACTTGCCCGAAAACCTCTCGCTTAAAAGTTCGCAGCCCACGGCCACCAGTTGGCGCGGTGTGATTTTTACACTGATTGCCGCCGCGATGAGCTTTGCGGTGTATTACATCTTGCCCTATGACAGCAACGCCAACAAAGGCTTGGCGATTTTGTTATTTGTCGGCTTGCTGTGGCTGACCGAAGCGGTGCATCTAACTGTTACCGCGCTGCTGGTGCCCGTGCTCGCCGTGGTGTTCAAAATCCCCAATATGAACACCAGCACCGCATTAGCAGGCTTTGCCGACCCTGTAATTTATGTCTTTTTTGGCGGCTTTGCCCTTGCCAGCGCGTTGCACATCCAGCGGCTGGATAGAAAAATCGCCTTGCAGGTCATCGCCTTGTCGCGCGGCAGCCTGTTTACCGCGGTGATGCTGATTTTTGCCGTAACCGCGTTTCTTTCCATGTGGATCAGCAACACCGCCACCGCCGCCATGATGCTGCCGCTTGCCTTGGGGCTGATGTCGCATCTGGACCCCGAAAAAGACCGCCGCACGTTTGCCTTTGTGTTGCTGGGCATCGCTTATTGCGCGGGCATCGGCGGCATGGGCACTTTGGTGGGGTCGCCGCCCAACGCCATTGCTGCCAAAGCCTTGGGGCTGGATTTCACCGGCTGGATGGGCTATGGCTTGCCGATTATGCTGGTGTTGCTGCCGCTGATGCTGATTGCGCTGTTTGCCGTATTGCGACCCAAATTTTCTGCCAATCCCGTTACTGCCGAAACTGAAGACATCCCTTGGAATTTGCACCGCGTGTTAACCGTGCTGATTGCGGTGGGCACGGCGCTGGCGTGGATGTTTAGCGGCGACATTGGCAAGGCAACAGGCATCGCCTCAATGGACAGCATCATCGCACTGATTGCCGCCGCGCTGGTGGTGATTTTTGGCACGGTGGGCTGGCGCGAAGTGGCGCGCAACACCGATTTGGGCGTGTTGTTTTTGTTTGGCGGCGGCATCGCGTTAAGCAGCATGATGCAAAACTCGGGCGCATCCGCCGCGCTGGGCAACGAAGTCGCTAATTTATTGAGCGGTGCGCCACACGGCGTGGTGATTGTTGCCGTTACCACATTCATTATCTTGCTCACCAACTTTACCAGCAACACCGCCTCCGCCGCGCTGCTTGTGCCGATGTTTGCCAGCATCGCCGCGCAAATGGGACTGCCCGAGCGTGTATTGGCGTTGGTGATTGGCATTGGCGCATCGTGCGCGTTTATGCTGCCTGTTGGCACACCGCCGAACGCCATTGTGTTTGCCACAGGCAAAATGCGTCAGCGCGATATGGTGAGCGTGGGCTTTGTGTTGAGCGTGTTGAGCATTGCCGCGATTTCGGTGTGGGCGTATTGCTTTTTGATGTGAATGGGGTTTCAGGCTGCCTTTTTACTTTTCAGACGGCACCATAGGCAGCCTGAAAAATGGCTTGCAAATGATAAGTAGATGGCAGTATCCGCAATCGGCAGACGTTAAAGGCAGCCTGAAAACGCTATTTCCCGTTTTCAGGCTGCCTTTTCAACTGCTATTCAATCAGGCGCCATCAATACCAGCCGCGAAACTTCATCGCTTTTTCCAAGCGGCGGATGCTCATCATGTAGGAGGCAGTGCGCATATCGATGTCAAACTCCTGCGCCAGATTCCAGATGTCGTTAAACGCGCGGCGCAGCACAACGGTTTGTTTTTGCTGCACTTCGTCAAATTCCCAATAGTAGCCTTGCAGGTTTTGCACCCATTCAAAATAGGATACGACCACGCCGCCGCAGTTGGCGAGAATGTCGGGCACAACCAGCACACCGTTTTTGCGCATGATGGCGTCGGCTTCGGGCGTGGTCGGGCCGTTCGCACCTTCCACCACAATTTTGGCGCGCACGTTGCCTGCGTTTTCGGAGGTGAGCTGGTTTTCAAGGGCGCAGGGGGCAAGCACGTCCACATCCAACGCGAGCAGTTCGGCGTTGCTGATTTCTTTGCCGTAGCCCGCTTGGTTGGTGATGAAGCCGTTGGCGCGGTATTCTTTGAACAGCGCGTCCATGTCCAAGCCGTTTTCGTTGTAGATGGCGACATCGACGGTGGAGACGGCAACGACTTTCGCGCCCGCTTGGTGGGCGTACAGCCCTGTGTGAAAGCCGACGTTGCCGAAGCCTTGGATGGCGTAGCTTGCGCCTTTTACGTCTTTGCCGAGCTTGGCGAGGGCTTGCACGGCGGCGAAATTCACGCCGTAGCCGGTGGCTTCGTTGCGGGCGAGCGAGCCGCCAAATTCCACGGGTTTGCCGGTGAACACGCCGGGGGTGGATTTTTTGACGATGCTTTCGTATTCGTCCACCATCCACGACATGATTTTGCCGTTGGTGTTCACATCGGGCGCGGGGATGTCTATTTTTTCGCCAATCAGCGGTTCAATGGCGTTGGCGTAGCCGCGTGCGATGCGTTCGAGTTCGGCTTCGGAGTATTGTTTGGGGTCGATAATCACGCCGCCTTTGCCGCCGCCGTAGGGCACGCCGGCCACGCAGCATTTGATGGTCATCCAGATGGAGAGGGCTTTGACTTCGTCAAAGTTTACATTGGGATGGAAGCGCACACCGCCTTTGTAGGGCCCGACGGCGTTGTTGTGCTGGGCGCGGTAGCCCGTAAAGGTTTTAACCGTGCCATCGTCGAGCTTGACGGGGAAGGTTACTTCCAGCGCGCGCATGGGGTTTTTCAGGATTTCGTACACGGCGGGGTCAGCGTTCAGGCGGTCGCAGGCGGTTTTGACCTGTTTGCGGGCGATTTCAAAGGGGTTTAGGGTTTCTTTTGCGGTAGCCATGTTTTTCCTTTGTGTGCTGGGTGGATGAAGTGTGGAAGGTGTTACTATATACAAAATCGGCGGAAAATGTAATCGTTTGTAATTGAAAATTTCACACTTTCTTAACATTGCGATATTTTGGGGCTATTTGACTGGGTGGTACGGCTGTGTAAACAGTAAAGCAGCCTGAAAACACGTTCCGCCAACGTGCATTTTAATTACACATTACTACACCATTTTCAGGCTGCCTATGGCTTGCGATGCGCCAAAGGCAGCCTGAAAAGCTATAATCCGCCCTTTATGATTCTGTTTACCACACCATGATAACCGTCCCCTGCCCCACTTGCCACGCCCCCGTTGCATGGCAGCCTGAAAACAAGTACCGCCCCTTTTGCAGCGAGCGTTGCAAGCTGATTGACTTGGGCGCATGGGCAGACGAGCAACACAGCATCCCCGCGCTGCCCGAAACGCCCGAAGAATGGGACGCGCTGCACCATGACTGACTACATCGTATTACCCAGCCACGCGGGCGTGGACGAAGCGGGGCGTGGTTGCTTGGTGGGCAGCGTGTTTGCTGCCGCCGTGATGCTGCCCGCGCATTACGATTTGCGCGGCTTAACCGATTCCAAAAAGCTCAGCGAAGCCAAGCGCGATGCGTTGGCGGGGCAGATTAAGCAGCAGGCGATGGCGTGGGCGGTGGCTTCGGCTAGCCCTGATGAAATCCAGCGGCTCAATATTTTGCACGCCACTATGCTGGCGATGCGCCGCGCCGTGGCTGCGCTATCTAGGCAGCCTGAAAAAGTGTGGATTGATGGCAACCGCGTGCCACCCGATTTGGCGATGACTGCCGAAGCGGTGGTAAAAGGCGATGCCAAAATTGCCGCCATTTCTGCCGCGTCTATTTTGGCGAAAACCGCGCGCGATGCCGAAATGTATGCGCTGCACGAGCGGCACCCCGAATACGGCTTCGCGCAACACAAGGGCTACGGCACGGCGGCGCATCTGGCTGCGTTGCAACGCTATGGCGCGCTGCCTGAGCATCGGGCGGATTTTGCGCCTGTGAAGCAGGTGTTGGCGCAGGGGCGGTTGTTTGGCTGATGGTGCAAAGCATTGAGGCAGCCTGAAAACGGGATAAACTTGTTTTCAGGCTGCCTCAATCTTTGTCCAATCCGCAAGCGGTGGAAATTGTGTTCAATAGGGTTTTGCTGGTTGGCAAAATGTTAGCGAGCCGCTGCTGTGCCATTGGTTGCGGGTTTGGCAAACGTTTCAGCCTAAAAAAGGGCGGGCAAAATGCCCACCCTTGCGTAGGATTGAAATCATTATTTTCAGGCTGCCTACTCGTTTTCAGGCTGCTGTTCTGGTTCTGCTGCTTCGGCGGTTGGCACGGCTGCTGTGTTTTCTACGCTTTCTGCTGGCTCGGCTGCTGCTTCGGTTGTCGCTGGTTCGGCAACGGTTTCTTGTTCAACAACCGCTTCGGTATCTGTTTCAACCTTGTCTGCCTCCGCTTCAACCGCTTCGGTTTCAACAGCATCCGCCTCCGTTTCCACCTTGCCCACTTCCCCGCCAGCCACCGCCACAAACCCTTTCGCTATCCCCAAATCTTCCAGCGTCATCTTGTTTACAGGCGATTGCGCCATGCCCACCAACGCCGCGCACAGCTTGTCCGCTTGCTCGGCAAAATCAGGATGCAGCAGCATAACATGTCCAAAGTCATCAAACTGCGTTTCAAACAGGATTTTCAGGCTGCCTTGGGTGCTGGCGTTCAAGCTGCGAAACGAGCTGGCAAGGAACAAGCCCGCCTCGGCTTCGTTTGCCATCAACCGCCGCGCCAGCTCGGTAAACGTGCGCGCGTGCAGCCATTGCACCGAATCCGCCGTGATTGCCGAGCCTTGCAACACGCCCAAGCCAATGCTTTCCATATCGCGGTTGGCGGTAATCAACACACGGCTATCGGCAGGCAAATCGCCCAACGCGGCAAACGCGCTTTGTGCATTCGCCACCACCAACACTTGATCGCTGGGCAAATCGGGCTTGGCAAGCGGGATGTAGCCCTTGTCGCGCATCAGGCTGCCCGCGTCAAACGGGTTGGCATACACCAGCGCAACCGTTTCGCTGTCTAGCAATTCTTGCTGCTCGCGGTAGCCCGCTGGCGTTTGCAGGTGGATGGTGGTGTCCAACGCGCGTTGCAACTGCGTGTTAAACATATGCCAGTTGGCAAAAAATTCGGGGGGAAAATCGGGGGCAATCAATAGGCTGAACATGGGTTAAGCAATCCTCTTTATGGTTATTTGTAGTGAGCGATAAGCATGATGATGGCGTTCACTCGCCCTGTGTTCATTTAAAATTTACTCACTACATCAATACGTTCACAATCATTCTAACATCTTTACAATTTACACAGAACTCTATTTAGAACAAGCACCGCCCCGCACAAAACACGCAACTTTCGTTTTCAGGCTGCCGACCCCTAAAAGGCAGCCTGAAATGCTGTTTGGCAATTTTTCAGGCTGCCTTTAATCACCCAATAGGCAGCCCGCGAAGCGTAGCGGAGTTGCGAAGCTAAAACCCAATCCAACCATTTATCAAAAATGTAAATCCGCGTAAAATGCAGCGTTTTATGCCCGTTTAGGCAGCCTGAAAATTTATTTTTGAGAGAACCCTCATGACCGAACAACAGCACCAACCCGAAGAAATCCAACTAGACGAAAATCAAATCATCGCCCTGCGCCGCGAAAAACTCAACGCCATTCGCCAGCAGCGCATCGCCTATCCCAACGACTTCCGCCGCGATGCCTTTGCCGCCGACTTGCACGCCCAATATGGCAACATCAGCAAAGACGAGCTAGACCCGCAAGCCATCCCCGTCAAAATTGCAGGGCGCATGATGCTCAAACGCCAAATGGGCAAAGCCACCTTTGCCACCGTGCAAGACGTGAGCGGGCAAATTCAGCTTTATCTCAACAACAAAAGCATCAGCCAAGAAACGCTCGACGACTTCAACCATTGGGATTTGGGCGACATCATCGGCGCAGAAGGCACGCTGTTCAAAACCAATCACGGCGAGCTGACCGTGCGCGTGTCCCACATTCGCCTGCTTACCAAATCGCTGCGTCCGCTGCCCGATAAACACAAAGGTTTGAGCGACCAAGAAACCAAATACCGCCAACGCTATGTAGATTTAATCGCCAACCCCGATAGCCGCGACGTGTTCATCAAACGCAGCCAAATTGTGCAAGCCATTCGCAGCTATATGGTGAGCGAGAAATATTTGGAAGTGGAAACGCCAATGATGCACCCCATTCCGGGCGGCGCGGCAGCCAAACCCTTTGTTACCCACCACAACGCGCTGGATATGCCGCTTTATCTGCGCATTGCGCCCGAATTGTATTTAAAACGTTTGGTAGTCGGCGGCTTGGAGCGCGTGTTTGAAATCAACCGCAACTTCCGCAACGAAGGTATGTCGGTGCGCCACAACCCCGAGTTCACCATGATGGAATTTTACGAAGCGTTTAGCGATTACGAACGCATGATGCAAATGACCGAAGGCGTGATTCGCGCCGCATCGTTGGCGGTAAACGGCACGGCAAAAATCCAATACAACGGCAAAGAAGTGGATTTGGAAAGCCCATTTGAGCGATTAACCATTGTGGGCGCGATTAAAAAATTTAACCCGCACTACACCGATGAACAGCTTAACGATGCCGAATGGCTGAAAAAAGAAATCGTGAAACACGGCGAAGATTTGCCCCACGCCAGCGGCTTGGGTAGCCTGCAACTGGCGTTGTTTGAAGGCTGCGCGGAGAGCAAGCTGTGGAACCCCACCTTTATTGTGGACTACCCCGTGGAAGTGTCGCCCTTGGCGCGCGCTTCGGACACCAAAGCAGGCTTAACCGAGCGGTTTGAATTGTTTGTGGTGGGGCGCGAGCTGGCAAATGGTTATTCCGAGTTAAACGACCCCGAAGATCAAGCCGCGCGTTTCAAAGCGCAAGTGGCGCAAAAAGACGCGGGCGACGACGAAGCGATGCACTACGATGCCGACTATATCCGCGCGATGGAATACGGCTTGCCCCCCACAGGCGGCTGCGGCATCGGCATCGACCGCTTGGTGATGCTGCTCACCAACGCGCAAACGATACGCGATGTGGTGTTGTTCCCACAGATGCGCCCTGAGTAAAACCAGCCCAGAACTTTGCTGACAACAATGTAACCCCATTTTCAGGCTGCCTAACATCTGTTACCACAGCTTGATAGGCAGCCTGAAACGAAGTTCAGCGTAGCTAAAACCTTTTTCCGAGACCATCATGACAAAAAATTACTACGAAATCTTGGGCGTGGACAAAACCGCCGACGACGAAACCATCAAAAAAGCCTACCGCAAGCTGGTGCGCAAATACCACCCCGATGTGAGCAAAGAGCCCGACGCGGCAGAGCGCACCACCGAAATCAACCTTGCCTACGAAACCCTATCCCACCCCGAAAAACGCGCCCAATACGATGCCGAGCTTGCTCAACCGCGCGGCAACCCATTTCAAGGCGCGGCGGGTGGCAACCCATTTGGCGGAAATCATTTTGATGGAAACCATTTTGGCGGACAGGGCTTCCGCTATGAATATACAGGCGGCGCACCGTTTGGCGCGGATGATTTTCAGTTTGAAGATTTATTCTCCGCCTTTGCCCAACAGCAAGCGCACGCCCGCCGCCCGCAAGGGCCACAACGCGGCGAAGACCAACACGCCGAATTGGCGATTGATATTTACGCATCCTACATGGGCGCAGAACGCACGCTCACGCTCAATGTGCCCACGCTGGATGCCGCAGGACACCAAACCGTGCAGCAAAAAACGCTTAACGTCAAAATCCCCAAAGGCATTGCCGAAGGGCAACAAATCCGCCTCGCAGGGCAAGGCTTGGCAGGCTACAACGGCGGCGAAAACGGCGATTTATACTTAAAAATCCGCTTCCATGCCCGCCCCCATTTATACGTTAAAAACCGCAAAGATGTGTACCAAACCATCAACGTGATGCCGTGGCAAGCCGTATTGGGCGGCAAAATTATCGTTGCCACCGCATCAGGGCGTTTACACGTTACTCTGCCCGCCAACAGCCAAAACGGCAAAACCATCCGCCTCAAAGGGCAAGGCATCCCCGCCAAAGAAGCAGGCGATTTATATCTCATCATCCATATAGTCGTGCCCGAAGCCAACAGCGAAGCCGAGCGCGCCCTATGGCAACAACTCGCCAACCACTACGCCCAATCCGCACATTAAAGGACACCATCATGCAACACGAAACCGACGTTTTTTTAGACTTTGAACAAACCCTCGCCGCAGGCGGCTGCCCGCGCGAATGGTTGCTGGGGCTGATAGAAGAAGAAGTGATTGTGGTGCAAGGGCAGCCTGAAAATTACGCATACAGCGGCTTCCAACTCGCCCGCATCCGCCGCGCCACCCGCATCAGCCGCGATTTTGAAGCCAGCATCCCCGCCACTGCGCTCATTATGCGCCTGCTGGATGAAGTGGAAGAGCTGCGCAAAAGCCAACCTGCGCTAACCGAATAGGCAGCCTGAAAACCGTTTTTCTCTTCCGAAAGGATAAACCATGCAACAAAACTCCCTAGGCGCAAGCGGCATCCAAGTAAGCAAAATCTGCCTCGGCACGATGACTTGGGGCGAGCAAAACACCGCTGCCGAAGCCCATGCCCAGCTAGACTACGCGCTCTCGCACGGCGTGAACTTTATTGACACCGCCGAGATGTATCCCGTGCCGCCGTGCAAAGAAACCTACACCCGCACCGAGCAAATCATCGGCGCGTGGATAGCGGCGCGGGGCAAGCGCGATGATTTTGTGCTTGCCAGCAAAATCGCCGGCCCAACAGGCAACAACGCCAACGGGCTGGAACCCTATATCCGCAACGGCAACGATTTTTCCCGCGCGCAAATCTTTGCAGCCTGCGAAGCGAGCTTAAAGCGGCTCAACACCGACTATTTGGATTTATACCAACTGCATTGGCCCGAACGCCAAGCCAATTATTTTGGCAAACTGGGCATTGATAAACTGCCCGAGCGCGAGCAATTCACGCCGTTTGAAGAAATCATTGACGCGCTCAGCGAGCTGGTAAAACAAGGCAAAATCCGCGCCTATGGTTTATCCAACGAAACGCCGTGGGGCGCGATGCGCTACCTTGCCGCGCACGAAAGGC
>ERZ772807.971-NODE-971-length-16526-cov-11.301864_pt1 | contig 16526 bp, 13 predicted proteins | sample MGYA00511472_ERZ772807 | MGnify/ENA primary metagenome ERZ772807 (study PRJEB29015, sample SAMEA2737947) | human oral metagenome | biome: human oral; feature: human-associated habitat; material: dental | place: China | collected 2039 ...
ATGCTTGACCCACGTATTAAATTGACAGAGAAAGGAGGCAAATAATGTCAACAATCGATAAAGAAAAATTTCAGTTCGTAAAACGTGACGATTTTGCCTCTGAAACAATTGATGCTCCTGCCTATTCATACTGGGGTTCTGTATTTAGACAATTTCTAAAGAAAAAATCAACCGTCTTTATGCTAGGAATTTTGGTTGCCATTATCTTGATGAGCTTTATTTACCCAATGTTCTCAGATTTTGATTTCAACGATGTAAGTAAGGTCAATGACTTTAGTGCTCGTTTTATCAAGCCCAATGCTGAACATTGGTTTGGTACAGATAGCAATGGTAAATCCTTGTTTGATGGGGTTTGGTTTGGTGCGCGTAACTCTATTCTCATCTCTGTAATTGCAACTTTTATCAACCTTGTAATTGGGGTTATTGTTGGTGGAATCTGGGGAATTTCAAAATCTGTAGACCGTGTCATGATGGAAGTTTATAACATTATTTCAAACATTCCATCTCTCTTGATTGTCATTGTCTTGACTTACTCAATTGGTGCTGGTTTCTGGAATTTGATTTTTGCCATGAGTGTGACAACTTGGATTGGGATTGCTTATATGATTCGTATCCAAATCATGCGTTACCGTGACTTGGAATACAACCTTGCTTCTCAAACACTTGGAACACCAACCTTTAAAATCATTGTTAAAAACATCATGCCGCAATTGGTATCTGTTATTGTTTCTACAATGACCTTGATGTTGCCAAGCTTCATCTCTTATGAAGCCTTCCTTTCCTTCTTTGGATTGGGATTGCCTGTAACAGTGCCAAGTTTGGGACGTTTGATCTCAGATTACTCACAAAACGTTACGACCAACGCTTACTTGTTCTGGATTCCATTGACAACCTTGATCTTGGTATCCCTATCTCTTTTCGTTGTTGGTCAAAACCTAGCGGATGCTAGTGATCCACGTACACATAGATAGGAGTAGACATGACAAAAGAAAGTAATGTAATTTTGACTGCTCGTGATATTGTCGTGGAATTTGACGTTCGTGACAAAGTTCTGACGGCTATCCGAGGAGTTTCTCTAGACTTGATTGAAGGAGAAGTTCTTGCCTTGGTAGGTGAGTCCGGTTCTGGTAAATCTGTTTTAACAAAAACCTTTACAGGGATGTTAGAAGACAATGGACGTATTGCCCAAGGAAGCATCGACTATCGTGGACAAGACTTGACCGCTCTAACTTCTAACAAGGAATGGGAGAAGATTCGTGGTGCTAAAATTGCGACTATCTTCCAAGACCCTATGACAAGTTTGGACCCAATCAATACAATCGGTAGCCAAATCACTGAAGTTATCATTAAACACCAAGGGAAAACAGCTAAGGAAGCCAAAGAGATGGCAATCGACTATATGAACAAGGTCGGAATCCCAGATGCTGAAAAACGTTTTGAAGAGTATCCTTTCCAATATTCTGGAGGGATGCGCCAACGTATCGTTATTGCGATTGCCCTTGCCTGTCGTCCAGATATCTTGATCTGTGACGAGCCAACAACGGCCCTTGACGTTACCATTCAAGCGCAAATCATTGATTTGCTTAAAACCTTGCAAAATGAGTACCACTTTACCATTATCTTTATCACCCATGACCTTGGTGTGGTAGCAAGTATTGCCGATAAGGTAGCGGTTATGTATGCTGGTGAAATTGTAGAATACGGAACTGTTGAGGAAGTCTTCTACGATCCACGTCATCCATATACTTGGAGTCTCTTGTCTAGCTTGCCTCAGCTTGCTGATGATAAAGGGGAATTGTACTCTATCCCAGGAACACCACCGTCTCTTTATACTGAGTTGAAAGGTGATGCCTTTGCCCTTCGTTCAGATTATGCGATGCAAATTGACTTTGAACAGAAAGCACCTCAGTTTTCAGTCACTGATACCCACTGGGCTAAGACTTGGTTGCTTCATGAGAATGCTCCTAAAGTTGAAAAACCTGGGGTCATTGCAGATTTACATGACAAGATTCGTGATAAAATGGGCTTTGCACATCTAGAAGACTAGGAGGAAGGAAATGTCTGAAAAATTAGTAGAAATTAAAGATTTAGAAATTTCCTTCGGTGAAGGAAGTAAGAAGTTTGTTGCGGTTAAAAACGCCAACTTCTTTATCAACAAGGGAGAAACCTTCTCTCTTGTTGGTGAGTCTGGTAGCGGGAAAACAACGATTGGTCGTGCCATTATTGGTTTAAATAATACTAGTAAGGGTGAAATCATCTTTGATGGTCATAAGATTAATGGGAAAAAATCTCATAAGGAATCATCAGACTTGATCCGTCGCATCCAGATGATTTTCCAGGACCCTGCAGCGAGCTTGAATGAGCGTGCAACAGTTGACTATATCATCTCTGAAGGTCTTTACAACTACCACTTGTTCAAAGACGAAGAAGATAGAAAAGAAAAAGTTCAAAAGATGATTCATGAAGTTGGACTTTTGAAAGAACACTTGACCCGTTACCCACACGAGTTTTCTGGTGGTCAACGTCAGCGTATCGGGATTGCCCGTGCCCTTGTGATGGAACCTGATTTCGTTATTGCGGATGAGCCAATTTCAGCCTTGGACGTATCAGTACGTGCGCAAGTCTTGAACTTGCTCAAGAAGTTCCAAAAAGAGTTGGGATTGACCTATCTCTTTATCGCGCATGACTTGTCAGTTGTTCGCTTTATCTCAGATCGTATCGCGGTTATCTATAAGGGAGTTATCGTCGAAGTGGCGGAGACAGAGGAGTTGTTTAACAATCCTGTCCACCCATACACTCAAGCACTTCTATCTGCTGTACCGATTCCAGATCCAATCTTGGAACGCAAGAAGGTCTTGAAAGTTTACGATCCTGACCAACATGACTATGAGACAGACAAGCCATCTATGGTAGAAATTCGTCCAGGTCACTATGTTTGGGCTAACCAAGCAGAAGTTGCTCGATACAAAGAAGCTCTTAAAGAATAAACAAATTAGGAGAGGACCGAAAGGTCTTCTCATTTTTAATAGAAAAATTCCCCTTCTACTGGCTTGTAAAAGGGGAATTGTATTATCATTAGCGTTTAGACCAAGTGCGTTTCATAAAGAGTAGCAAAATTGGGTAAATCTCTAAGCGACCTGCGATCATTGCAAAGGAGAGGAGGATTTTAGAGATGGGACTAAAGATGGAAAAACTCGAGATTGTACCTAGAATAGGTCCGATATTGTTAAAACAGCTGAAGACCGCACTGGTTACGACTAGAAAATCATTGCTATCAAGACTGACGATAAAGATGAGAGAGAGAATAATCATCATATAGATAGCAAAATATTTAAGAATCTTGTGCTGGGTATCCTTATCAATCACAGTTTTATTGACGTGTAGAGTCAAAACACGGTGAGGGGATAAAGTGGACAAAATCTGATTTTTTGCGATTTTAGAGAGGATAAGTCCTCTGATCACCTTAAGACCACCTGCAGTTGAGCCTGCTGATCCACCGATTCCCATGAGGAAGAGGAGGATAAATTGGGAGAAGAGGGGCCAGTTGGTAATATCTCCGTAACCAAAACCTGTTGTCGTGATGATATTGGAAACCTGGAAGAAGGCCATTTCAACGCTTTTAGAGACACCTTGGTAGAGGTGGAGCGTATTAAGCGTAATCAAGCCGGTAGAAACTAGGACAATGATGATATATGCTCGTAGTTCTTCATCTCCAAAGAAAGCCTTAACCCGACGGAGCATGAGGTAGTAGTAGAGATTGAAGTTAACCCCAAAAACCAACACTCCGATACTAACTAGATAGGTGATGAGTGAGCTACCGTAGTGGGCAATTCCGTCGTTATAGACGGTAAAGCCCCCAGTTCCTGCTGTTCCCATAGCGATGACAAAACTATCATAGAGAGGCATGCCTGCTAGATAGTAGATAACCACAAAAAGGGAGAAGAGAGCCAGATAAAGCAGATAGAGAATCTGGGCAGTGTTTTTTAGCTTGGATACGACCTTGCCAAAGACAGGTCCAGGGACCTCAGCCTTCATCACCTCCAAGTGACTATTCTTTGCATTGTCCATAATGGCAAGTGCAAAGACGAGCACCCCCATCCCTCCAATCAAGTGGGTGAAACTTCGCCAGAAGAGGAGGGAACGAGTGAGAACGGAAACATCGTTCAGGATAGTTGCTCCTGTAGTCGTAAATCCAGAACTGATTTCAAAGAAGGCATCGATGACGCTGGGGATTTGTCCTGAAAAGACAAAGGGGAGGCCACCAAAGAAAGACCAGAGAATCCAACAGAGGGCAACAATTAAGACTCCTTCCTTGGCATAAATCCGTTGATTTTTCGGTTTCCGTAAAATGCCTAGACCACCGAGAAGGACTAAAATTCCAATCGTAGAAAAGAGAGCGATAAATACTTGACTGGATTCTTGGTAATAGATCGCTACACTAACAGGAACTAGGAGAAGAACAGCCTCAATCAAGAGAAGTTTTGAGAGGAGGTAACGAATCATACTTTTATTCATTTTTTACCTCTCAATCAAATCATAAATTTTGGTGATGTTTGGCAATAAGGTCGTCACGAGTAACTTGTCTCCCACCTCAAGCATATCCTCTCCAGTAGGGAAGATTGTTTTTCCTTTTCGGATAATGGCTGCGATGAGAACCCCTTTTTTCAATTTCAACTGTGATAGAGGTTTGGCAGTCATTTTATTAGCTTCCTTGATTTGGAATTGGAGAGTTTCAATTTGACCGTTTGCGAGATGGTGCATGGCTTGAAGGTCTGAGTACTGAGCGTTTACTCGACCACGGATAAAGTGCATAATGGTATCCACTGCGATGCTTTTTGGTGTGATGATACTTGAAAAATCAGGTGCGTGGATAATCTCTAAAAGGCTTGTTCGGTTGACCTTGGTGATATTCTTATGGACGCCAACACGGTCAAGAAACATAGAAGTGATGATATTTTCCTCATCAACCCCAGTCAAGGTTGCGACTGCATCATAGTGGGGAGCACTTTCTTCCAGTAAAATGTCTTTTGCAGTTCCATCTCCTTGAACAATATAGAGATTGGGGAACTTTTCACTGAAGAAACGAGCTCTTTCAGGATTGATCTCGATGACCTTGGTATCAATGCGACTGTCTTTTAAAATGCCTAGTAGATAATAAGCGATTTTTCCAGCCCCGACGATAAGCAAGCTTTTCACTGCACGAGATTTAAAATAGTTATGGAAAAGCATCATATCTACACGATTTCCCGTAACAAAAATCCTATCCTTGTCTTGAATAATAACATCACCGCTTGGAATCATCAGTTGATGATCTCTCTCCATAGCACAGACAATGACATTACCAAACTTTTTACGGAAGTCTGAGATTGGCATTTGACAAAGACCGCTAGAATCCTTGATAACAAACTCCATGAGACTGACCCGACCTCCAGCAAATCGTTCGACAGAGAGGGCATTAGGGAAATCAATGATATTTGAGATCGCACGCGCTGCCAGGAGCTCTGGATTAACAATAAGTGAAAATCCAAGAATATTTTTCTCTTTAAAATAGGCATTAGAGTATTCAGGATTTCGCACCCGAACGATGGTTTCTTTAGCGCCCATTTTTTTAGCAAGTACCGCTGAAATCATATTCACTTCATCGTGTTCGGTTAGGGCGATAAAGATATCGCACTCTTGGACACCGGCTTGCTCTAAGATGGCAAAGTCAGCACCATTTCCAAGGAGACCTATGATATCATAGCGACTGACAATGTGATTGAGGACAGCCTCATCTTGTTCGATGAGGACAACGTCATGGTTTTCTGCAACCAGTGAACGACAGAGGGCGAAACCAACTTTCCCTCCACCAACAAGGACAATTTTCATATAAAAAACCTACTTTTTCATGATGTAACTATCATACCCTTTTTTAGCAAAAAATGCACTTGCTAAGGCGATTTTTAGGGGAAGAAAGGCTTTTTTCAAGTTTTGAAGATACATTTGCTTAACTTCTATAACGATGTCCCCGATTTGAAGTGATTTGGCTCTTTTACCATACCTTTTCAGAAAGGGAATGACCAAACATGAAAATATCATTAAAAAAAGTAAAAAAATCAAGTCATTTCTATTGACAATGATTCTGAAAGTGTTATACTAAGGAAGTAGTTTCGCTGATTTACTTCAAACCTGTTGTGAGGTAAGTTAACGATGCCTTAACCACGCTGTTTGCTGAGCTTGACTCCGGGCAGTGTGGCTATTTTTTTGCAATGATAAAAGGAAGCCAGTCATGACAAATCACATTGTATTATTTGAACCTCAGATTCCACAAAATACAGGTAACATTGCGCGTACTTGCGCTGCGACCAATTCTCCCCTCCACATCATCAAACCGATGGGATTTCCCATTGATGATCGGAAGATGAAGCGGGCTGGTTTGGACTACTGGGATAAGCTTGAGATTTATTTTTATGACAGTTTGGAAGATTTCATGTCTCAGATGAAGGGTAAACTCTATCTGATTTCAAAATTTGCGGAAAAGGTCTATTCTGAAGCAGATTTATCAACTGACGAGGACCATTATTTTCTCTTCGGACGTGAAGACAAGGGCTTGCCTGAGGACTTTATGCGCGAACATCCTGAGAAGGCTCTCCGTATTCCTATGAACGATGAACATGTCCGCAGTCTCAATGTTTCCAATACCGTCTGCATGATTGTCTATGAAGCGCTCCGTCAGCAAAATTTTGCAGGTCTTGAGCTTGTTCACACCTATGAAGCAGATAAATTGAAATAATCAAAATGCTTGCACTTGCAAGCGTTTTTTGTTATGATAAAGGGGTCTTCAGGGCTGGGTGAGATTCCCGACCGGCGGTGACTTTAACTAGCTATTCTGGCTTACTCTTCGTTGTCTTGTCTCGATATACTCAAGTATTATCTTCGACTGCGACGCCTAGATTAATCCAAAATATCTTAGTTAAAGAAGTCCGCGAGCGCAAGCTGATGTGGTGCGATTCCACAACCGACAGTATAGTCTGGATGGGAGAAGACGAAAGAATGGCCTTGTCTGTTCGGATGAGTTTATAGATGAATTGCAACCGCTTGCTCAAAAGAGTGAGAGGGAACTTTTGGGATATAAAAAGTGAGAATAGATAGAGGGATCCTTTCCAACTTCTTCTGATTTTATAGAAAATTGGAGGAACCTGTTATGACAAACACACGTCGAATTTCGACCATTGCGATTTTATCAGCCATTTCATTTGTGCTGATGTACTTTGACTTTCCGCTCTTGCCAGCGGCGACCTTCCTCAAGATCGAGTTTAGTATCTTGCCAGTCCTTGTAGGCTTGGTGGTGATGGATTTGCCAGCTGCTCTCGGGATTCTCTTTTTGCGATCACTCTTGAAGTTGCTTCTCAATAGCCAGGGAGTGAATACTTACATTGGCTTGCCAATGAATATCGTAGCTCTGGGAGTTTTTGTTATCGTCTTTGGTTTGATTTGGAAAAAGGAACGCAGCACCCTTCGTTTCCTACTAGCATCTCTAGCGGGAACTGTCGGCTTGACTGCTGCTATGATGGTTCTCAACTATGTCTATGCTGTTCCTTTGTACGCGCAGTTTGCCAACTTTGATATTGGAAAAATTTTGGGACTTTCCAACTACCTAATGACTATGGTATTACCTTTTAACTTGATTGAGGGTGTAATCTTTGCTGTTTCATTCTGGTTGTTATACGTCCTCTTGAAACCAACCTTAAAACATTATGAGAGATAAACAAACATTTTTAATGAAGGGCAGTTTTGCCCTTTTACTTTTCGTCCTTCTTGGCTATATGGTCAAGTTTTACCCCGAAACGCTGGTCGGTTTTGACCAACCGCTTCAGACAGCTATTCGTGGGGACTTGCCAGATTATTTGACAGTTCTGTTCCGAGCCATCACACGCCTGATCGATATCCCAGTGATTATCACCTGGGTTGCCATCGCAGCCGTTATCTTTTATCGTAAGCAGTGGAAAATAGAAAGCTACTTCATGGCGGGCAATCTAGCCTTAGCTGGTCTTTTAATCGTGACCTTTAAAAATATTTACCAGCGCCCACGACCAGCTATCTTACATTTAGTCGAGGAGAAGGGATTTTCCTTCCCAAGCGGGCATTCTCTGGCTGTAACCTTGATGGTAGGCACTTTGATTGTCATTCTCAGTCAACGAATTAAAGATCCAGTCTGGAGAAAAATCGTGCAAATCGTCCTTGGCTTCTACCTAGTCAGTGTGCTGGTATCAAGAGTCTATCTGGGAGTTCACTACCCATCAGATGTCCTTGCCAGTCTCTGTGTGGGTTTGGGAGTCCTGTTTATCGAGTTTCCCTTCTATGACAAACTTCGCTTCCAATGGCGATTTAAAGGCAAGCAGAAGTGAGTATCAAATTCCTTTGAGGAGAAAGAAATGAAAGTCAATATAACAGATCTCCATCCGACTCAACTATACTTATCAGAAAAGAAGTTACAAGATATCCAGATGCTTTATCAGTCGGTAGAAATAATCAATGTTGCTCCAATCAGTGTTCTTGCATTCGGAGACTGCTTGTTGATTATAGACGGGCATCACAGGGCTTATCAGGCTTTATTGGCAGGTAGGGATACGATTTCTGCTGAGTGGGATAGAGATGGTGGCGATGAACTGTATTATCTCTATGCGCAAGCTTGCGAGGAAAGAAAGATTTACTCTGTTTTGGATTTAAAAGACTGTATCTTAGCTCAAGATGAGTATGAAGCAAAATGGTATAACTGGTGTGATGGTTTTAATCAAGCAGCAACTCTTTTATTGAAAAGGAAAGCGGATGAAACAGATCTTACAAATAGGTAGTGCATTGCGTCTTGTTCCTTTTTATATTGAAATTAGTCTGGTCTAACTTGTTTTTTAACTAAAAATCTGATAAACTATGTAGTAATTGAATAGGAATCCGCAAGACTAGTAACTCAAGGGAAGTATATCAGGGAGGAGAGCCGTGACTGCAAGCTCTCTATATGAAAGCTGGGTGAATTCACTTGCGCATGGATTTAGAAATGAAGGTCTGACTTGTCAGATGAAAACGGATGGTACCGCGTGTCAACGCTCCGAGTGGAGTTTTTGGCATGTGGTTTTCTTTTTATCTGATAAGTGACTGATGGAGGAATTATGTCAACTATTGAAGAACAATTAAAAGCACTTCGCGAAGAAACGCTAGCTAGCTTGAAGCAGATTTCTGCTGAAAATGAAAAAGAGATGCAGGATTTGCGTGTCTCTGTCCTTGGTAAAAAAGGTTCGCTTACTGAAATACTCAAAGGGATGAAAGATGTCTCTGCTGAGATGCGTCCGATTATCGGGAAACACGTCAACGAGGCTCGTGATGTCTTGACAGCTGCCTTTGAAGAAACAGCTAAGCTTTTGGAAGAAAAGAAAGTCGCGGCTCAACTTGCTAGCGAGAGCATCGATGTGACACTTCCAGGTCGTCCAGTTGCGACTGGTCACCGTCACGTTTTGACACAAACCAGCGAGGAAATCGAAGACATTTTCATTGGGATGGGTTACCAAGTCGTGGATGGCTTTGAAGTTGAAAAAGACTACTACAACTTTGAACGCATGAATCTTCCAAAAGACCACCCAGCTCGCGATATGCAGGACACTTTCTATATCACAGAAGAAATCTTGCTCCGTACTCACACGTCTCCAGTTCAGGCGCGTGCTATGGATGCCCATGATTTTTCAAAAGGTCCTTTGAAGATGATCTCACCAGGGCGTGTTTTCCGTCGTGATACCGATGATGCGACCCACAGTCACCAATTCCACCAAATCGAAGGCTTGGTTGTTGGGAAAAATATCTCTATGGCTGACCTGCAAGGAACGCTTCAACTCATCGTGCAGAAAATGTTTGGTGAAGAGCGCCAGATTCGTCTGCGTCCATCTTATTTCCCATTCACAGAGCCATCTGTTGAAGTGGATGTTTCTTGCTTCAAGTGTGGTGGAGAAGGCTGTAACGTATGTAAGAAAACAGGTTGGATTGAGATTATGGGGGCAGGTATGGTTCACCCACGTGTCCTTGAGATGAGTGGTATCGATGCGACAGTATACTCTGGTTTTGCCTTTGGTCTTGGACAAGAGCGTGTAGCTATGCTCCGTTACGGAATCAACGATATCCGTGGCTTCTACCAAGGGGATGTCCGCTTCTCAGAACAGTTTAAATAATGAATCAAACATGAGGATATTTTATGATTTCGGAACAAAACTATAATAAACTTTTAGAGGAGTTTGGTGATATTTCTTCATTCGCTATTTATAAAGAATCTAAAAATAATGATATAGCAACTTCTGATGATATTTCCTTTGAGGAAGCTATAAGAAATAATCAAAAGGCTTTTATAAATCCTTCAAATATTATTCTTATGGTAAATCCCTCAGCTAAAAGAGAACATTCACCTGATAGTAATTTTTCTTCGTTTCATCATTCTAATATAAATGATCGTCATTTAAGATTTCTAACTATGAAATCAGAAACATTTTGGAGAAATCTGTATGGTTCATATGTAACTGATCTTTTTCCTAATGTTGTTGAATCTGATATGGATAATGTAATTCTCTCCATAAAAGATGACAATGAAAAGAATCTCCGAAAACAATCATATAAAAAATTAATTAAACAATTAGAAATATTGTCTCAAGATTCAAAAGAAGAAAAGTTAAATATTTATGTTTGTGGTGCTTTGGCAAAGAGTAAGCGAAAAGATTTTATTTTTTTTATAGAAGAGTTATTAGAAGAAGTTTTGGAAAACTCAGATTTTAAAATAGAACTAAATTTTTATGCTGTTTATCATCCTGGTTATCAAAATTTAAAAAAATTAATTGATGGTGGTTGTGAAAAAATAATTATCAATTCTATGAGCATTAAATGAAATATTTCTTGGCATAGGAGTTACATTTTATATATAAAAATGCAACTTTATAGAAAGGGTATGTTCATAGAGTTGTGGCTAAAAACTTTTATTATTTAGAGATGGTAAGGGATAAGAGCTTTTACTAAACCAAACAAAAGTTGGAAAACACAAAATGAAAGGATCTAAACGAGGGTCAAAGGAAATATAGGAATGTCATCTAGATTTCAGCATAGCCCTTGGTATCTTATATATGTTAGTTAGTTATAAATGGTTAAAAGAATTGGTGGACATTGATGTGCCATCACAAGAGTTGGCTGAGAAAATGTCAACCACAGGGATTGAGGTCGAAGGTGTCGAATCACCGGCTGCTGGTCTCTCAAAAATTGTCGTCGGTGAAGTTTTGTCTTGCGAAGATGTGCCAGAAACTCACTTGCATGTCTGTCAGGTTAATGTTGGCGAAGAAGAAGTCCGTCAAATTGTTTGTGGTGCCCCAAATGTGCGTGCTGGTATCAAGGTCATGGTGGCTCTTCCGGGAGCTCGTATTGCTGATAATTACAAGATTAAAAAAGGGAAAATCCGTGGTTTAGAGTCACTTGGAATGATCTGTTCGCTTGGTGAATTAGGAATTTCTGACTCGGTTGTACCGAAGGAATTCGCAGATGGTATCCAAATCTTGCCTCAAGATGCAGTACCAGGTGAGGAAGTCTTCTCATATCTAGACTTGGATGATGAAATTATCGAACTTTCTATTACACCAAACCGTGCAGACGCTCTATCTATGCGTGGGGTGGCTCACGAAGTGGCAGCCATCTATGACAAGGCAGTCAACTTCAAAGAATTTACCTTAACAGAAACAAATGAAGCTACAGCAGACGCCCTTTCTGTAGGCATTGAGACAGACAAGGCGCCTTACTATGCGGTCCGTATCTTGGATAATGTGACCATCGCACCAAGTCCACAATGGTTGCAAAATATCCTCATGAATGAAGGCATCCGTCCAATCAATAACGTAGTAGACGTAACCAACTACATCCTGCTCTACTTTGGTCAACCTATGCATGCCTTTGACTTGGATACCTTTGAAGGCAATGACATCCGTGTGCGTGAAGCGTGTGCTGGTGAAAAATTAGTGACCTTGGACGGTGAAGAACGTGAACTTGCAGAAACTGACCTAGTCATCACTGTCGCAGACAAGCCAGTTGCCCTTGCAGGTGTTATGGGCGGACAAGCTACAGAAATCTCTGAAAAATCTAGTCGTGTGGTCCTTGAAGCAGCTGTTTTCAATGGCAAATCCATCCGCAAGACTAGCGGACGCCTCAACCTTCGTTCGGAATCATCTTCTCGCTTTGAAAAAGGGATCAACGTGGCAACTGTTAACGAAGCCCTTGATGCGGCGGCTAGCATGATTGCTGATCTTGCAGGTGCGACGGTGCGTAAGGGCATCGTTTCAGCAGGAGAGCTTGATACTTCAGATGTGGAAGTTTCTTCGACTCTTGCAGACGTTAACCGCGTCCTTGGTACAGAGCTTTCATATGCTGATGTGGAAGATGTCTTCCGTCGTCTTGGCTTTGGCCTTTCTGGCAATGCAGAAAGCTTTACAGTCAGCGTCCCCCGTCGTCGTTGGGATATCACCATCGAAGCGGACCTCTTTGAAGAAATCGCTCGTATTTATGGATATAACCGCTTGCCAACTAGTCTTCCAAAAGACGATGGTACAGCTGGTGAATTGACTGCGACACAAAAATTGCGTCGCCAAGTTCGTGCCATCGCTGAAGGAGCAGGTTTGACAGAAATCATTACCTACGCTCTGACAACGCCTGAAAAAGCAGTTGAGTTTACAGCTCAACCAAGTAACCTTACAGAACTTATGTGGCCAATGACAGTGGATCGTTCCGTTCTCCGTCAAAATATGGTCTCAGGTATTTTGGATACGGTGGCCTACAACGTGGCTCGTAAGAACAAAAACTTGGCTCTTTACGAGATTGGAAAAGTCTTTGAACAAACAGGCAATCCAAAAGAAGAACTTCCAAACGAAATCAACAGTTTTGCCTTTGCCTTGACCGGCTTGGTTGCAGAAAAAGATTTCCAAACGGCAGCAGTTCCAGTTGATTTCTTCTATGCTAAGGGAATCCTTGAAGCGCTCTTTACTCGCTTGGGACTAGAAGTGACTTATACAGCAACAGCTGAGATTGCAAGTCTCCATCCAGGACGTACAGCCGTGATTTCACTCGGCGACCAAGTTCTTGGTTTCCTTGGCCAAGTGCATCCAGTCACTGGCAAGGCCTACGATATTCCAGAAACGTATGTAGCTGAGCTCAATCTTTCAGCCATCGAAGCTGCCCTTCAACCAGCTGCTCCATTTGTAGAAATCACTAAATTCCCAGCAGTCAGTCGTGACGTGGCTCTACTCCTCAAGGCAGAAGTCACTCATCAAGAAGTTGTAGACGCTATCCAAGCTGCAGGCGTGAAACGTTTGACAGATATCAAACTCTTTGACGTCTTCTCAGGCGAAAAACTGGGACTTGGTATGAAGTCAATGGCCTATAGCTTGACCTTCCAAAATCCAGAAGATAGCTTGACAGACGAAGAAGTCGCACGCTATATGGAAAAAATCCAAGCATCACTGGAAGAAAAAGTGAATGCAGAAGTACGTTAACTCATCAATCCATCCTTAGGGGTGGATTTTTAGTTTCAAAAGGACAGTTCAGAAGAGAAAAGCGATAGTTGAGGAGGAATCCATCTCAGAAAGTCTTTAATGAGTTATACTAGAGATATCACTGAAGCACTTAAAATTTATTAGAGATAGGATACTTTTGCTACTTATAATCTGATAAAATGGACATAAATCGTTGTAAAGGCTATCAAAAAGGAGTATAATAAGTGCAACATATCTCGGAGGTGGAAAATGTTAGAAGTAAGAAATCTAGAGAAAAGTTTCGGTCCCAAGCAAGTCTTGTTTGGTGTCGATTTTCAGGCAAGTCCAGGAAGGATTCTGGGCTTGGTCGGGAAGAATGGTGCTGGGAAAACAACGATTTTCCACAGTATGTTGAAATTTTTAGAGTATCAAGGAGAGATCAGTCTGGATGGGCAGGAGATTCGTCAGGAAACCTACGCTCGGATTGGCTATTTGCCTGAGGAACGCAGTCTCATGCCCAAGCTGACAGTCCTTGAACAAGTTCGCTACTTGGCGACTCTAAAAGGAATGGATGCTAAGGAAGTCAAGGAAAAACTCCCTCAATGGATGGAAAAATTGGAAGTGAAGGGCAAATTGACCGACAAAATCAAGAGCCTCTCCAAAGGGAATCAGCAGAAAATTCAGCTCATTATCACCCTAATCCATGAGCCAGACTTGATTATTTTGGATGAGCCTTTTAGTGGTCTGGATCCAGTCAATACCGAGTTGCTCAAACAAGTCATCTTGAAAGAGAAAGAGCGTGGTGCAATCATTATCTTTTCTGACCATGTCATGACCAATGTCGAGGAGCTTTGCGATGATATTTTGATGATTCGTGATGGGCGTGTGGTCTTGAATGGACCAGTTCAGGATGTTCGCAATCAATACGGGAAAACACGTCTCTTTGTTTCAAGTGAACGAAGCAAGGAAGAATTGGAAAAACTTCCTCACGTCAAACAGGTGAGCTTGACCAAGCAAGGCAGTTGGAAATTGATCCTAGATGATGAGAGTGCTGGAAGGGAACTCTTCCCAATCCTCACTCAAGGTCAATATATCGCGACCTTTGACCAACAAGCTCCAACAATCGATGAAATCTTTAAACTAGAATCAGGGGTGGAAGTATGAGAAATATGTGGGTTGTAATGAAGGAAACCTATCTTCGACATGTCAAGTCGTGGAGTTTCTTCTTTATGGTGATTTCGCCGTTCTTTTTTATCGCTCTAACTGGAGGAATTAGCTATCTCCAAGGGTCTTCTATGGCCAAGAATAGCAAGATAGCAGTAGTAACAACTGTGCCATCTGTGGAAGAAGGGCTCAAGGGTACCAATGGTATCAACTTTGATTATAAGGATGAAGCCAGTGCCCAGGCTGCTATCAAGGATGAGAAAATCAAGGGTTACCTAACCATTGACCAAGAGGACAGCGTACTCAAGGCCGTCTATCATGGTGAAACTTCTCTTGAAACAGGCATCAAACTAGCAGTAACCAATAAGCTAAACGAACTGCAATATCAACTCAATCGTTCGGCAGCCAATTTGTCTCAAGAACAGGAAAAACGCCTGGCTCAAACTGTTGACTTTACTGAGAAGATTGATGAATCTAAGGAAAACAAAAAAATTGTTCAAACCATTGCGGCCGCAGGGCTTGGTTTCTTCCTTTATATGATTTTGATTACCTATGCTAGTGTCACTGCTCAGGAAGTGGCTAGCGAGAAAGGAACCAAAATCATGGAGGTGGTCTTCTCTAGTATCCGAGCTAGTCATTATTTCTACGCTCGCATGCTGGCTTTGCTTCTTGTGATTTTGACTCATATTGGCATTTACGTCGTGGGTGGGCTGGTTGCCATTCTGCTCTTTAAAGACCTACCAATCTTGGCGCAATCTGGGATTTTAAATCATCTTGGAGAGGCCTTCTCGCTCAATACCCTATTGTTTGTCTTGGTTAGTCTCTTTATGTATGTTGTTTTAGCAGCCTTCCTAGGATCTATGGTTTCTCGCCCTGAGGATTCAGGAAAGGCCTTGTCGCCATTGATGATCTTGATTATAGCAGGATTTGTCGGAGTGACTGCTCTAGGCGCTGCTGGGGACAATTTAGTTCTGAAAATTGGTTCCTATATTCCTTTCATCTCGACCTTCTTTATGCCATTTAGAGCTATAAATGGGTATGCAAGTGGTCTAGAAGCTTGGATTTCGCTTGCCATAACGGTTGTTTTTGCAGTCACTGCAACAGCCTTTATCGGGCGCATGTATGCCAGCCTAGTCCTTCAAACGGATGATTTGGGAATCTGGAAAACCTTTAAACGTGCCTTAGCTTATAAATAGGAGAGCCTCGCAAAAGCGAGGTTTTTCTAGATGTTAAACACTGAAATCGGCAAAAATATTTTTCATATCTATTGACTTTTAGTAGTAAAATTTGGTATGATAGTAGACGGTATTGTTTACCCCATTTGTAAGGCCCCGGAACCTTTCAAATACCCCGCGGACCGGAACATCCGCCCTGTAAACAAAAACGATATTCATATAGGAGAAATCATGAACAAAACTACATTCATGGCTAAACCAGGCCAAGTAGAACGCAAATGGTACGTTGTTGACGCAACTGATGTACCTCTTGGACGCCTTTCAGCAGTTGTTGCTAGCGTACTTCGCGGAAAAAACAAACCAACATTCACACCACACACTGATACAGGTGACTTCGTAATCGTTATCAACGCTGAAAAAGTTAAATTAACTGGTAAAAAAGCTACTGATAAAGTTTACTACACTCACTCAATGTACCCAGGTGGATTGAAATCTATCACTGCTGGTGAACTTCGCTCTAAGAACGCTGTTCGTTTGATCGAAAAATCAGTTAAAGGTATGCTTCCACACAATACTCTTGGCCGTGCTCAAGGTATGAAATTGAAAGTATTTGTAGGCGCTGAGCACACTCACGCTGCACAACAACCAGAAGTTCTTGATATTTCAGGACTTA
>ERZ772807.972-NODE-972-length-16525-cov-5.980024_pt1 | contig 16525 bp, 15 predicted proteins | sample MGYA00511472_ERZ772807 | MGnify/ENA primary metagenome ERZ772807 (study PRJEB29015, sample SAMEA2737947) | human oral metagenome | biome: human oral; feature: human-associated habitat; material: dental | place: China | collected 2039 ...
ATAGGGTAACCTCGCATAATAGAATCAAATAGTCTTTCTACTTGTTCCTCGGACCAAACGTATTCCCTCTGAAATGCCGGAATAAGATATCTATCCGTCTCGATTTCTCCTATCGCCTCCGCTATTGTTATTTGTGGAAACCCAGCCATTATACTCTCCTTAAATTTATAATTTAATATTCTTTTTACCGAACTTTCCTATATCTAATTTTTCGTATTTCTACGTGTGCAGCGACGTTTTTTCGGTGCGATCTTTATCGTGCCAAGGTCTGCCGACATATTTTCATCGCTTGACAAATTTACGGCATTCGTTTATTGCCGTCGGTGAAATTTAAATCCTCGTTTCTTAAGGCTAGCGCTTTGGCCTTTCTGTTTTTTAGAAACTCGCTGTATGGCGAGCCGTAAAGGCTAGCGTGCCAGATCGCACTTGCCAGCATCACTGCACCCGAAACTTTATGCAGCTGCGACATGCGCGAGTTCATATTCAGCGTGGTTAGAGCCGTGATACCCATACTTACTCCGAGCGTCACTTTAGCCGCTTTGCGCTGAAAATTTAGATCCAAAATTTTATCTTCAATGCTCAAATTTTACCCCTTTGATAGAATTCAGTAGTAGTCCTATCGTCGTGCCATTATGCAGCAGCGCCGTAGCTACGGGACTTAGCGCGCCGAAGGTCGCCAAAAATAAAATGATCGAATTTATCCCCACGGTGGCGTTGAAATTTCGATTTACGAGCCGCAGGGTGTCGTTGGCCAGCGCCTTTACCTGCGCGACACCTTCGATGTCGTTTTTCAAAAGCCCGATCTGAGCGGAAGCCTTGGCGATCTCGGCGCCGTTTAGCATGCTGATGCCGATGTCCGCCTTCATCAGGCTCGGCGCATCGTTTATGCCGTCGCCCACGAAGACCACCTTCCGCCCCTCGGCTTTCAGCTGTTCTAAGATTTCGGTCTTTTGCGTCGGCAGCAGCTCACCGTAATAGCGATCTACGCCGAGCTTTTTGGCTACGGTGCGGGCTTTTGAGCTCACGTCGCCGCTTAGCATGACGATCTGTTTAGCGCCCAGCTTACGGAGCCTAGCGATGACGGCGCGAGCGTTTGCGCGCACCTCGTCTCTAAGCCCGATGAGCCCCAAAAGTCTGCCGTCAAATGCGATGTAAAGCAGCGCGAGCCCCTTTTGCATCGCAAGATCGATGGTCTGCTCATGCGCCGCAAACGAGATCATCTCGTCGTCCTCTAGGAAGTGGCGCGAGCCGATGATGAGCTTTTTGCCCTCGATGCTTGTTTTAACGCCGTGAGCAACGACGAATTCCACCTCGTCGTGGTGTTTGTGGATAAAACCGTGCTTTTTAGCCGCATCCACGATCGCCTCGGCTACGGGGTGAAAGTAATGCTCCTCGGCGCTCGCGGTTAAATTTAAAATATCGTTTTTGCTGAAATGCTCGTCAAACGATATAATCTCGGCGACCTCCAGGTTGCCGTACGTAAGCGTGCCCGTCTTATCGAATACGAAGGTGTCGGCGCTCGCAAGCGACTCAAGAGCCTTGGCGCCTTTGATCAAAATCCCGTTCTTGCCCGCCTTTGAAATGCTCGACTTAAAAGCAACCGGCGTAGGCAGCTTAAGCGCACACGAGTAGTCCGCCTGCAGCACCGAAGCTACGCTCATAAAATTTCGATTTATCAGATAGGACACGCCCGCAAGCCCGAAGGTTACCGGCACGAGCTTGTCGGCTAAGTGAGTCGTATGCATGCCGATGCTGGAGCGCTCGTTAAGAGATGCCGTGATGTAGTGCTTTATGCGCTGCGTGGAGGTGTTTTCGCCGACGTTTTCCGCCCAGATACGGATCCTACCCTCCTCCACGATCGTACCGCTTAGCACGCTATCGCCGCGAGATTTTTTCACCGCGACCGACTCGCCCGTCATATTGGCTTGATTTATCATCGCTTCGCCGCTTACGACGTGCCCATCCACGGCTATGACATCGCCCGCGCCCACGACCACGATGTCGCCTACCTTTAGCTTAGAAGTTGCGATTTTGACTTCGGTCTTTTTGCCGTTCTGATCTATCTCGACCCACGCCTCGGCAATGTCCGGGCGGGCGAGCTCGCGGATTAGATCGTCGCTTTTATAAACGGTGCTCTCCTCCATATATTCGCCAAGAGCAAGCATCGTATTGGTGCTGTTTGCAGCAAAGATATCTCCGCGCGCGAGCGAAATCCCAACAGCAGCAGCTTCCAAGCCCTTTGAAGTAAGCCCGTGACGGAAGCTTTCTTTAATACCCTCTTTTAAGATAGGCATGCATGCCACGATGCTAAATGCGCGCGCTAAAGGCGAAGTGCGAAAGATTAAATTGCCCCCCAACGCAAGAAGCGCTAAAATAAATTCGTTTTTGCTTGGCAAATTTTTATGGTTAGCGGGGATAATTGATTTTAGCTCGCTTAAATTTAAAACTTCAAGTTGCTTTAGAATTCCTGCCTTATTTACGCCTGCGTCAAGCTTAAGGATCAAAGAGCCGATTTTAGCGTTAAATCTAGCTTCCGTTACGCCTTCAAGCCTCGCAGCAGCTTTTTGCAGCGCGCTCGTATCGAGCCCTTTAAAGCCCGCGACCTTTATGCGTAATCTAGTTTTGGTATCATGTAAAATTTTAAAATTTTGCATCGACTACTCTTGCATCTCTGCCTTGGCGTCTTCGAATCGCTCCTTCATCTCTTCGATGCCCATCTGAAACATCTCGGTACCCTTTGCGATGAGCTTAAAAAGCTTTTTTTGCGCGTTTTCGTCGGTGAGAAAATAGGTTGCCGCAGCACCTAAAACGATGCCTGTGATAAATGAGTTGCTACCAAATAAACCGTTCGCGTTTTGTCTGCTACCCATGGAATTAAAAATTCCACCGGAAGTGGAATTTTGCGAGCTTTGAGTAGAATTTACGTCGCTTGAGCTTTGAGCAGTAGAATCTTTACTATCCGAGCCATTGTCAGAAACTGAGCCGTTAAAAGGTGCAGAATTTACCCGCTCATTTATCCATTTAGCCCAACCGCCGAGCTTTTCGTCACCGGCAAAGCTACCTGCAGAGCCGCTAGCATATTTGTTGTCACCAAAATCGTAATCGTCTAGAATTTCTTTCAAATCTTTTTTTGTGATATACGGATTACTCATTGCCTACCTTAAGAATAAAATTTCTACCCGCAATGAGCGCGCCTACGCATACTGCGACGCCTGCCGCTGCGCGTAGATACTCGCCTTGTACGAGCTTATTTGCGCTGTAAATCGCGCCGCCGCCGATGATACCGCCGCTTAGCGCAATATCCAGCGCATCTCGAATCGCTTTAGATTTGCTTTTGCCTTCTTTTGCTTTAACGAGCTCTACGGCGCAACCGCCGATCGCCCCCGCTATAGCGCCGCTTAAAACGTGATCCAGCGGAGAACGCTGTGTCGTAAGTGATCTATTCATTTAGGCCTCTATTTTTCTGATTTATCGTCTGCGGACGTAAATTTAGCCGAAGAATTATCGTCCATTTTTACGATCTGCGGGATATTAAGCGGAGTAGTAGATGCTGCGGATGTCTCACCTACCGGTGTTACGCCAGTCTTAGCGCTTGCGGTGGATTTTTTAGTTCTTTTAAATCCCGGTTTTGGTCCCGGTTTTTTTCTAGTTTTTTTTGCAGTGCTAGTCTCAGTGCTGGCGCTACTTGTCGCAGCTTTTTTACCGCCAGACTTTCTTTTACCTTTTACCGCCTCAGCGACATCGTCTAAGCCTTCTTTGGCTTCCGCAAAAATTTCTTTTGATTTTTTGCTTAATTTTTCCGCTCCGCCTTTGACGCTATTTTTTAGCTCCTCGACGCTTTTGCTACTTACGATTTTATTCGCACCTTCTTTGATTTTATCTCGATTGTTATAAGCGTAAACCGCCGCGCAACCAAGCGCAAAACCTGCTAGAAATGGGATCGGCATTTCATTCTCCTTGTGTTAAGATTATAAAGCCATTTTATCAACTTTACATAGATTTTGATATTATAGCGACTTTTTTAGATTTTTGCAATCCTAATTTAATTTTTCTGCAAAATTCCTTTAATTAAATTGGAAAATGCGCTATTTAAGATATTTTGCAAATCGTATTTTTGAAATATCCGCTCTAATCCCTGCGGATTTTTTAAAATTTCATTTAATAAATCAGTGAAATTCAAAGAATTTAAATCAGCCTCGTATTTAGAATTTAATTCTTTTAAAATCGGCAAAATTTCATTATACGAAACCGCCTGCGCCTTATACAGCAGCTCTTTAAATTGCGCGTTCTTGCACGAATTAATTAGATCGTCATAAAACATCATAGAGCTTTTTTCTATCAAAAGCGCCGAAGCCAAAAACTCATTCATACCTTTTGCAACCAGTGCCTCACTGCTATTTTCAGGAGGCATAGCGCCAAGCCCGCAAGAATTTGCAAAGTCTAACATCCGCTCAAGTAATCCAGCTCGTAAAGATAGAATTTCTCCTAGCTTTTTATCTTGAAATTTAACCGCACCCAGCGAATAAAACTGCAAAATTTGCGCCTCTTTTTCGAGCAAAAGAGCAATATCTATAATTTGCACTTCATTTAAATTCCGAGATTTATTAGAAATTTTGCGCGATTTTTTGGTGCTACATAATGCTTCTTCGCTCAAGAAATCGCCTCTATATTGGAATTTACAAGCGCTACTAGCTCCGGCGAACTGATGCCGCTTAAAAACTGCTCCCAAAGGTGCATCGGAAAAACGCTTTCATCATAATGAATCGTCAGCGAGCCGATTAGAGAGTTAAATTTATACTCTTTTATCCCGCGAATTGCAGCTATTTTAGCCTTCAGGCTCTCCTCGCTCACGCTATCTCGCAACTCCCTAATTTTGGGACTTACGCGGATACGAATACGACCTTTGCTGTGGCTGATTTTGCTAAAATACTTATGAAATTCCAAAATATCGTTGTGATTTATTTTCATATTTTTCCTTAAATTTGCGCCCAAATAATATCATAAATCATTTAATTCCTGCTAAATTTTGCGAATTATTTGCGTTTAGGACGAAATATTTTTATCTTATTTTCATCCGCTGTTATGTAATTTCCTCCCATTAGATCAATACAATACGGCACGGCAGGAAATACCGGCAGAAGGCACTCTTTAATCGCTTTTGGATTGCCCGGTAAATTTATAATCAGAGATTTTTTGCGGATCGCTGCTATCTGGCGAGATAAAATTGCCGTAGGCACGATCTTTTGGCTTTCTGCGCGCATTAGTTCGCCAAAGCCTGGCATTAATTTCTCACTTACCGCTTCGGTCGCTTCAGGCGTTACATCGCGTGGAGCAGGACCCGTACCGCCCGTAGTTAGCACCAAATCACAACCCGCTTCATCGCAAAGATAAATCAGCTTATCTTTGATCAGCTCAAGCTCATCGGGGACGATTTCATAAAAATACTCTTTCTCGCAAGTTAGCCAATCATCCATCACGGCAATTATCTCTTTGCCTCCTAAATCCTCGTAAACGCCACCGCTAGCGCGATCACTTATTGTTAAAACACCTATTTTTACCATTTTCCTCTCCTTTATTGGAATTTTAAAATTTAATCGAAATTTAGCGTGCCGTCTTGCGGCTTTTCTTCAGAGCTTTCGCTATCTTTTTCCGACTTTTGTAAATCCTGCTCCTGCGCAGAAGCGCCCTCTTGCTCCACACCATCAGATTCACAGATTTTTTGAACATCCTCGAAAGTTATGAACTCATAAACGAAAATTTGCTTTGAAATTTGATTTAGCTTATCCTGCATCGTGCGGATTATCTCGCTTACCTCGTCGTAGCAATCTTGCAAAATTTTATTCACGCTCTGCGCGCTAGGGGTGAAACTATCGCCCATCGCGAGCTCAAAAACCATCTTTTGCGCCAGCGCGATAGCCTGCTTTACGTCGCTAGCAGAATTTGAAAAAGCGTCGTTTTTATGGATCTGTAGCGCCGCCATGCCACTTAAAAGCACTTTGATTTGATTTAAAATTTGCGTTTTGGATTCGATCTCGAAATCCTCGTTTAAAAATTTATCGTTTAAAAGCTCTATTTTTTCGAAATCAAACGAATACCAATACGCGCTAAGCGCCTTTGCGCCCTGATAGAACGCCTGGATCTCCTTTTCGTATTCGGTTAGAATTCTACTTTTTTGCACGCCGTAAAAGACCCTCATCCGCACATTTTCAAAATCGCTAAGCTCGATCGTATCGCTGCCGCGCTTAAGAGCGTTGATCGCAGCTTCATTTACCAGCGTCGCTACTCCCGCGCCGCTAAAGCCCACACAGAGGCGACTTACTTTGTTGATATTCGCGCTGCATCTTTTACCCTCGAGATAAATTTTTAAAATTTCGATGCGGTCTTTGTAGTTCGGAAGCCCGATGAAAACGCGCCTATCAAAGCGCCCCGAGCGCAGCAGCGCATCGTCGATCAAATTTATTTTATTGGTCGCGCCGATTACCATCACGCCGCTGTTTTCCTCAAATCCGTCCATCTCGGTCAGCAGCTGATTTAGCGTCGCTTCCCGCTCGTCGTTGCGCCCGATACCGCGCTTGCCGCCGACTGCGTCGATCTCGTCGATAAAAATAATCGCGGGTGCGCAGGATTTGGCCTTCGCAAACAGCTCGCGAACCCGCCTAGCGCCGACGCCCACAAAGACCTCGGCGAAACTTGCGCCGCTTTGGTAAAAAAACGGCACGTCTGCCTCTCCCGCCACGGCTTTCGCAATTAGCGTTTTACCGACGCCAGGCTCGCCGATCATTAAAATTCCTTTCGGTAGCTTGATGCCGAAATTTCGGTATTTTGCGGGATTTTTTAAAAAATCCACGATCTCGATTAGCTCGTCCTTAACCTCGCTGATGCCCGCGACGTCGCTAAATCTCACGTCGCTAACGCTTGGCGAAAGATCACCGAGATCGCCGCCTGCGCTAGCGCTCTGACGCACGGCGCCGTCCATCCTACGGCGCCTAGCCAAAACGGTTTCAAAATAATATACGAAGAGAAAAAATGCGAATGTAAAAATTACTAAAATCGCACTGATACCGCCGCTTCCGCTATCCTCTTCCTTCGTAATCAAAGCGTGGTTGGAGAGCTCTTTTAAATTAACGATATCGGTTAAAATTTTATAGCGTTTGCCGTCGTAGGTAAAATTTAAATTGCCGTCCTCGATATGCGCGCGTTTGATCTGATCCGCGCGGACTAGCTCGCTAAATTCGCGCTCGGTGATGTATCGCGAATCGTCTTTAAAATAAACGATCGAGAGCAAAACGATAAGCAGCACTAAAAAAATCAGAATTATATTTAGCTTGCTTTTTTTGATTTTATGCAAAATTTCCATCAAATTTAACCTCATAATCTCTTATCTCCATCCATTTTTTCGACAAATCCTCATCGCTTTTGATCCAAATTTTATCATAAAATTGATCATATCCTTCATAAAACTCTCCATTTTTCCGCTCGATCAGCACATTTAGCGGCACCTTGTGCGAAAGACGAAATTTATAATTATTCAGCGCCGTTATGTTTTGTAGCATCTTCAGCCGCGCCTTCGCCGTTTTGCCGTCTATGCGGCCTTTTAGCGACGCCGAAGCGGTCCCTTGCCGCGGCGAAAAGATAAAGGCGTGCAGATGCGTGAGCGGAAATTTTTTGAAATTTTCTACCGCTTCGAGCCAAATTTCTTCGCTCTCGCCCGGATGCGCGACGATAAAGTCCGTACCCAGCGCAAATCCGCGCTCGGCAAGCTCGCAAAAAAGCTCCAAATCCCTTAGCGCGGAATTTCGGCGGCGCATTATGCTAAGCATCTTTTGCGAAGTGTGCTGAAGCGCGATGTGCAGATGCCGCTCCAGCCACGGCTCGGATAAAATTTCGCGAAAGCTCTCATCGATCTGCGAGGGCTCGATGCTGCCTAAGCGGATACGGCGAATTCCGCGGATCGCGCCCAGCTTTTGAAGCAGCGCACCGAGGCTCGTGCCAGCGGCTTTGCCGTAGCTTCCGATATTGGTGCCGGTTAGCACGATCTCGCTAAAGCCGTTTGCAGCAAGGCTCGCCGCCTCTTTTAAGATCGCATCTTCAGAGCTGCTGCGCGAGCGGCCGCGCACCGAGGGGATTATGCAGTAGCTGCAGTTAAAATCGCACCCTTCCTGAATTTTAATAAAGGCCTTGGTGTGATCCTCGTAGTCGCTTACCAGGTTTTTTTCGACGCCGTCAAGACCTCCGATATCGTAAAATTTTGACTCCGAGCCCAAAAACTCGTTGATCTTTTCCTTTTGCGACATCCCAAACACCCCGAAGACCGCGCCGTTTTTATACAGCTCCTCGCCGCGCGATACCGCGCCGCAGCCGGTTAGCAATATCTTTTTACCGAGGCGGTTCATCTTATTTACGTAGTTTCGCACGTCTGCGTCGGCGCCGTTCGTAACGGTGCAGGAGTTTATCACGACGACGTCCGCGCCCTGCTCGTCGTGCGTGATCTCGCCCGATTTGAGGTTGCTTTTGATAAGCTGCGTGTCGTAGATATTGGTGCGGCATCCAAACGTTTTAAAATAAATTTTCAAATTTCGCTCCCGGATCCGCTTCCTGTGGCAAAGCCCGCACCCTGCGCCGCTGCGTTTAAATTTTGTGAGCCTTGCTGCTCGAGGTTGGGATCTTGCGCCATGAAATTTCCGCCTGCCGCCATGTAATTTTTGCCGTTAAAAAGCGTGTATGCAGGATAGGCGATCTTGATATCGGGCTCGCTTCTTAGCGCGTCTAAAATTTCAGCCGAGATGTTGCTGCGAAGCCCGAGCGTCGCGTAAGAATTCGTCATATACCAAACCGAAATTTCAATGCCGTATGGCTCAAAAAAGCTGAAAATTCTAGGCTCGACGTTTGGATTTTTGATGCTGTATTGCGAGCGAAGCTTGCCCATCTGCTTTTTGGCGATGTCGGTGTAGCCTTTGGAATACTTCCGCACGATGTTTTTTATGAGATACATCGCCTTTTTATGGTTGCTATCAAATGTTAAAAGTATGCTGATGCCGTCCCAGACGGTCTTAAGCCCGCTATGGGTGTAGTTTGAGATAAGATCGGTAAAAATATAATTGTTCGGTATGAAAATGACCCTGCCGGCGCGCTTATTTTCTCTCCACGTAGTCATAGTAACGTCCTCGAAAATCGTCATCCTAAGCACCGAAATATCGATGATATCGCCTACGTAGGTCTCGCCGTTTTTATGCACTCTAATACGATCGCCCACGCGAAAGCTGCCGCCAAGCACGATCGTAAGCCAGCCTAAGGAGCTCATAAACATATCTTTCATCGCAATCGCAAGACCTGCCGAGGCGAAGCCAAGAACCGTCACGAAGTGCGTCATATTCTCGATGTAAGAAAAGAGCAGTATCAGCGCAATCAGCGTGAAATTTAAAACGTTGATAGCTTTATTTACGATATAAAAATTCTCGTCGTTTTTGATATATTTTTTCGCCACTACCTTGCATAAAAACGACAGCGCGATGACTACGAGTATCCATACGGCGATGTTTCCCGCGCGCTTGATCTGCGCTTTTATATCGGCGGTCTGCACGGCGATTTGGGAGTTGATCTTTTTTTCGTAAACGTCGTACGTAGTCTGCGCGATCTCGTACGCGGAGCTAAACTCGCTAAGCTCGTAATCTAAGCTTTTAAGCTCCGCCACGGCGCTTGCGTCCGTATCGATCTGCATCAAACGCTCATATAGCGCCCTTTTTGCTTCAAGTTTATCGATTAAAGCTTTAATATTTTCGATGGCGTTTTTCTGCTCCATCTTTTGAGCTTGCAAATTTCTAATCGTAGAAAAACCGGAAATTATCGAAAAAGGATTTGTAATGCGCGCAGGCTCGGGAGTTTCAGGCATCGCGATGATATCTAAAAACGGAGATTTTTCATACTCTTTTAGCAGTATGAGCTGCTCTTTTACGGCGCGGAGTCTTTTTTGAATCTCTGCGATCTTATCGGTGCCGGCGCTCTTTTTTAGCTCCGCTTCGAGCTGGCTGGATTGCTTTTGTAAATTTTGATAGCCGATGAAATTTGAAAAGCGCGAGATCCAGATATTATTTTTGATCTCATCGTCAATAACACGGATCTGATCTTTTAGCGACGCGGATAGCTTAGAATTTTCATCTTTCTTCTCACTAGCGGCGGAGCTAGCGTTAGATTCTAAGCGCGTATGTGCGGCGGAGAGCGTAGAATTTGCCTCGCAAAATGCAAGATTAAAAATCAAAAAAATAGCCGCAAGCGCTCTCATTCAAACTCTTTCAGCGCTGCAATTACTTCATCTTTTGCGATCTCTTTGGAAGTGTAGAATTTACCGATGCCGTCGGGCAGGATAAATTTTATCTTGCCGTTTTCGCTTTTTTTATCGAGAAAAAACAGCTCGTAAAATTCCGCTGCATCCTCTACGTGAAATTTTATCGGAAGCGCGAATTTTTGAAGCACTTTACGGATTCGCTCCTCCTGTTCGCCGCTTAGTTTACCGAGACGCCGCGCCAAAGCATTTGCCATCACCATGCCGATCGCCACAGCCTCGCCGTGCAAAAATTTTTTATAATTAGTAATTTTTTCGATAGCGTGAGCAAAGGTGTGTCCGTAGTTTAACACTGCACGCACGCCGCTTTCGCGCTCGTCGCGAGCTACGACATCGGCTTTTATAGCCACGCAGCGCGCGATTATACGCGAAATTTCATCTGCGCTTTTCAGATCGTGCGTCTCGAAAAATTTAAATAGTTCGCTATCGAAGCATACCGCCATCTTTACCGCCTCCGCGACGCCTGCGGCAAACTCTCGTGCAGGAAGCGTCGATAAAAATTTGCTCTCGCAATAAACCGCGCGCGGCTGATAAAAGGAGCCGATTAAATTTTTGCCGAAGCGATTATTCACCCCCGTTTTGCCGCCGACGCTTGCGTCCACCTGCGCTAGCAAGGTCGTAGGGATATTGATAAAATCGATACCGCGCTCATAAATGCTCGCACAAAAGCCCGTTATATCGCTGATGACGCCGCCGCCAAGAGCGATGAGCGTGCTTTTGCGATCAAGCTTGGAGCTGAAAAGCTGCTCTAAGATTTGCTCCACGCTCGCGGTATTTTTATACTCCTCGCCGTCTGGGATCGTGATGATAAATTTTTGCTCGCAATCTAGCCGCTGCAGTAAGAAATCAAGCCACAGCCCCGCTACTTTAGGGTTTGTGATGATCGCTACCTTGCCTTTGAGCTTGATCTCTTGCAATTCGTCGATAAAAACGCTGTATTTTTTACCTAAATTAAGATCGATTTTCATACGCTAGCCTTTGATTTTTGGGTAATTGTAACATAAATTTCGATTACTTTTCATACCCGTAATCGCTCGGAACGAAAATTTGATGATTTTTGCCGAGTTTAAAATACATCTGATCCAAATCCTGATTGAAAATCGACGTGAGCTTGCGCGCCAAAATTCTATCATTAAATGGCACAAATTGTAGCAGATCTCGCTCGCTGCCTAGCGCTAAAATCGGATTTTGTCGCTCGCAAGGAATCACGAATAAACTCTGCTTAAAAAGCTTCGATAAGCTCACGTAGCTTTGCGCAAACTCGCCCTTTTCGCTCTCGCCGAAAAGATACAAATACACATCTAGCCCTAGCTGCGAGCTGATGTCAAAGACGATACTTGATTCCTCGCGCAGCCGCTCGCCGGCACTTAGCACGACACTTTTACGCACATCTTTTAGCTCGCCCTCTCCAAGGCTTAGCACCGGAATTTCAAGCGCTTTAAGTGCTGCTTTTTTCGCCTCGAAAACTCCGCTTGAGCAAACTACCAAGCCTGCTTTATTTTCGCTCACGTCGCGCTTTAAATTTAGCTCGCCCGAGTAATCGATGAGAATTTCAAATTTATCTCGCTCACACAGAGCTTTAAGCTCGCTAAAAGCGTCGTTTAGCAAAGGATTTAAAATTCGCAGATAAATTTTATGATTTCTAATATGCAAATCCAAAAACTCAAGCGCCCTAACCGTCCTAGCTATCTCGTCGTCGCTCATTTTTTTCATATCAATTAGCGCGAAAATATTTAGCCCAAATGGCGATGGAAATTGCCCGCTTTGCTTTTTTACTTCAGCAAACACCGCTCGCAGCGCACTAGGCTCACCAACGACTAAGATCGTATCATTCGGATATATCCGCGAGTCGGGTGTCGTTACGATGTAATTGTTGTGGCGGTAGATCATCGGAATTTGATATTTGGCATTAGAAAGCGTGCTGATTTTTTTATACGCAAACGAGCTTCCTACGGGCACTTTTGCCTCCATTATCTCGCCTCGCCCAAGCCCGATATTGCCCGCAAAAACGGGGCTATCCGGCAAAAAACCGATGAAGCGCGAAGAATTTAGAGCAAGAGTGTTTACGATTTTTACGTGAGCTTCGTTTTTATTCTCGCGCAAAAGCCCCCAAAAATCAGCCACATAAAGCTCTAAATCCGGAGCGAGCGTCTTTAAATTTTCAAGCGTTACTTTAGTGTCAAATTCATCCTCCATTATCACTATGCAGCGGTCAAATTCCTCTTCTGCTAGCACCACGCGCAACCGCTCAATGCTAGTAGGATCAAAAATTTCGACCGAAAAATTTGACTCGTTTTCAAGCTCTGAGGGCACGGCATCCGTATTTTTAGCTATGACGCGATATGATCTGATGACATCTTTGATTTTACAAACTTTGGATAAAAAATGGCGCGCAAACTTTCCGCTTGCGATGATTAAAACTTGTTTCATTGCTCTCCGTTTCGTGGTTTTGCAAAGATTATAACCAAAAACGGATAAATTTTAAACCACGCGATAAAATTTGCGGGCGAGCTAAGGCGCGGCGATCTAAAAAATTTAAAGATCGAAATTTTAAAATCAAGGTTTAAAATTCCAAATCCGAGGCTTAAATTTTAAAATGAATTAAAACCAAGCCTCGTTAAATTTAATCTCGCCGCTTAGAGCGATAAAATTTCATAAATTTAAAAGCGGCGCCATAATCATTCGCGCCGCTTAAGCAAAAATTTTAAACCAGCTAGATTTTAAAATTTTACCTCCGCAGAGAGCATGAAGCTTCTGCTCTCGCCGAGCGTCACACCATTTGCCGAGCCTAGCACGCTGGTTACGTTGAGTCCGCCCGCACCGTCGGCGCCCGCCCTCCCGGACGAGCCCGGGCGGGGCGTCATCGCTTCGCATGAACATGCTGCGTGACGAGCCTCATAAGCGCCGATGCTCTCCTGGATGTTTGGGACCATGGGCCTCGATATCGAGCGGCCTGGTTCGCTGTCCGGACAAAGATCGCACAATGATGAGCCCTCCGGCCCTAGCGGGACCGTGGCCCGACGTGCAAGGCTGGGCCTACTCAGGAAGGTGGTGCTTTATGACTGTTGACCCTCAGCCCGGCGCCGGAACCTCGGATCGCGCAGCGCCGGCGACCCTGCCGACCGGCCCCGGCCCGCACCGCCATCATGACGCCCCGGTGCGGCGAACGGTTCCCGGAAGCGGTCGGGCTCGGGCCTACTGGGTTGATGAGACGACCCTAGCCTGGCCCGTCGACCTGCTGCCTCATGGAGTGACGCACGCCATGTGCGTGGGCCCCGATGGCGGTCCCCCCCGCAGCGCTCCGCCCGTCAGCTTCGGGCTCGTCGCCTCCCCCGATGGGCGGGTCCATGTCGAGAGCGGGCTGCTGCGCCGCGGAACCCGCGGGTCCGAGTTCCCGCTCGTCCTGAGCGGTGAGATCGCCCCCGAGTTCGTGGCCGCCCACCCCCAGCTGGCCGGCTACTTGGCGTTGACGACCACCGACGACTTCGGTCGTTCCCGTCTGGAGCGCGCGGACGTCGAGGAGCTCCTGACCGGGCAGCTCGCCATCGTCCAGCGCACCACCGCGGCCACCGGCGGGTGGCTCACCGCCTACACGGGAGTGCAGATCTGGCCGCTGATCGATCGGTTCTGGGGGCGGGCCGCCTCGGCGCGCGACGGCTCGGCGCCCCTGGGGGTCCACTTCGTCGAGGTGGAGAGTGCCGACGATGTCGGGGACGACGGCTCCGACAGTGCCGACGGCGCCGGGGACGGCGGCTCCGACAGCGCCGACGGCGCCGGGGACGGCGGCTCCGACAGCGCCGACGGCGGCGGGGACGACGATTCCGACTCCGGGCTCCCGGCCTCCGCCGGGACCGCCCTGCTCCCGGCCTTCGCCCTGTGGGCGCCCACCGCTCTGACCGTCACGCTCCTGGTCTGGGAGACCGGCGACCCGACCGGGTCGGTCCCCCTGGTCGAGGACTCGCCCGTGCGCCTGCCCGCCCGTCGGCTCGACGACGGCCGGTGGGAGGTGGGCGCGGGCCAAGTCGGCGCCGGTGCGCAGTACCTGTGGGAGGTCGAGGTCTTCGCCCCCTCGACCGGCCGGGTCGAGCTCAACCGGGTCACCGACCCCTACAGCGCGGCCCTCACCCTGGACTCGCGCCGCTCGGTCGCCGTCGACCTGGGGCAGCGCAGCCTCAAGCCCGCCGCCTGGTGCGAGAACCTCAGCCCCGTCGTCGACTCCGACGCCGCCCGCGTCATCTACGAGCTTCACGTGCGGGACTTCTCCGCGGCCGACGCCTCCGTGCCGGCCGAGCTGCGCGGCACCTACGCGGCGTTCACGGTCGACTCGCTCGGCACCCGTCACCTGCGCGCGCTGGCGAACGCGGGCATCGACACCCTGCACCTGCTGCCGATCTTCGACATGCCCACCGTCCCCGAGGATCGGGCCGACCAGAGGGTGCCCGAGATCCCGGTCGACGCCTCCGCGGCCTCCCGCCGCCCTCAGGCGGCCGTGACCGCCGTGGCCGACCAGGACGCCTACAACTGGGGGTACGACCCCTATCACTGGATGGTGCCCGAGGGATCCTACGCGCGCGAGGGCCACCAGGACGGCGGCGCCCGCACCCGCGCGGTGCGCGACATGGTGGGCGCGCTGCACGGCATGGGGATGCAGGTGGTGCTCGACCAGGTGTACAACCACACCGCGGCCGCGGGTCAGGATCCGCACTCCGTGCTCGACCGGATCGTGCCCGGCTACTACCACCGCCTCGACGCCGACGGCGCCATCGAGACGAGCACCGGCTGCAACAATGTGGCGACCGAGCGCGCCATGGCCGAGAGGATCATGATCGACGCGTGCGTGGCGTGGGTGCGCGACTACCGGGTGGACGGCTTCCGCTTCGACCTCATGGGCCACCACAGCGTCGGGACGATGGCGCGCCTGCGCGAGGCCCTGGAGGAGATCGCCGAGGACGCCGTCGGCCACCCCGTCTACCTCTACGGCGAGGGCTGGAGTCTGGGGGAGGTCGCCGGCAACGCCCTGTTCCGCCAGGCCTGCCAGGGACAGCTCGGCGAGCTGGGCATCGGCACCTTCAACGATCGCGTTCGCGACGCCGTTCACGGCGGCAACTTCGAGCAGGCCGACCCGCGGACGGATCAGGGCCTGGGCAACGGGGAGCTGACCGATCCGAACGCCCTGGAGAAGCGCATGAAGGACGAGGCGCACAAGGACCTCGCCTGGCGCACCGACCTGATACGGCTGTCGCTGGCCGGCAACCTGCGCGACTACACGCTGCAGGCCGTCGACGGGCGGTGGCGCCGCGGCGACGAGATCGGCTACGGGGAGACCCCGGCCGCCTACGGCACCCAGCCCGTGGACTCCATCGCCTACGTGTCCTCCCACGACGACGAGACCCTCTTCGACCGTCTCGCCTACAAGCTGCCGCTGTCCACGCCCATGGCGGACCGGGTGCGCATGAACACCCTGTGCCTGGCCACCATCACCCTGGGTCAGACGCCCGCCTTCTGGGCGGCCGGGAGCGAGCTGCTGCGCAGCAAGTCCCTGGACGGCGACTCCCACAACTCCGGGGACCACTTCAACGCCCTCGACTGGGCCGGGCGGGACAACGGCTGGGGGCGGGGGCTTCCCCCGGCGGACCGCAACTTCGAGTCGTGGATCATCCAGGCCGAGCTGCTCGCGCACGACGAGCTGCGCCCCACCACCCACGACATCGCGGTCGCTCAGGCGCAGGCGTTCGACCTGCTGCGCCTGCGGCGCAGCACGCCGCTCTTCTCGCTGGGCTCCGCCGAGCTCATCCACGAGCGCGTGACCTTCCCGGCCAGCGGGCCGCGGGCGCAGCCCGGCGTCATCATCATGGTGATCGACGACGGTGCCGGCGAGGCGGATGTGGACCCCGCGCTGGACGGGGTCGTGGTGGTGCTCAACGCGACGCCCCACGAGATCAACCAGCGCGTCGACGCCCTCGTGGGCCGCTTCCTGGTGCTCTCCGACGTCCAGGCTCACGGGTCGGACCCGGTGGTGCGCGAGACGCGCTTCGACACCGCCACCGGCACGGTGACGGTGCCCGCGCGCACGGTGGCGGTGCTCGTCGAGCACTGAGCGCCGGGCCCGGTTCCTCAGCGCCTCTTTTCGTCGAGATCGGTCCGGTTCCGCGTCGAGATCGGTTCAGTTCCGGCTCGAGATCGGTC
>ERZ772807.975-NODE-975-length-16455-cov-5.621890_pt1 | contig 16455 bp, 15 predicted proteins | sample MGYA00511472_ERZ772807 | MGnify/ENA primary metagenome ERZ772807 (study PRJEB29015, sample SAMEA2737947) | human oral metagenome | biome: human oral; feature: human-associated habitat; material: dental | place: China | collected 2039 ...
CGGCGGCAAAGGTAAGAAGAATAAATTAAAGGAGCAAGGAAAAGAAGAAAAAAAAAGCCTCACCCCCAACCCCTCTCCGAATGGAGAGGGGAGTGAATAGTACTGTTTACTGGAAAGTTATTGGGGGATTGGCACTAGAAAGAATATGCAATTTGTTAGGAAGTCGCTAGATGATTACTAGGAGAATCACTAACAAATTGCAAGCATTGAATACTCTTAATTAAAAGGTATAACGTAAGCCTAACTGACCACGCCAACGGCTATAATATGTATCATAGTTTCGTGCAACGTGTGTACCATCAAATTTGAATACTCCATTACCTTCATAATTGAAAGGACTAAAGTAACGACCGAATCCGTCACCGTATGTATGTCCCCAATCCTTGTTTAGGAGGTTTCCAACGTTTATGATATCAAAGCTAAGCTCGAGGGAATTGGTTTGACCTGCAACCTTGAAGCTATACTTCTGTGCGAGGTGTACGTCAAAGTGATTCTCAAAAGCAAGGTTATCAGCATAACGCTTGAAATACTCGCCACGATGACGACTCATATAAGGATCATCAGCAATCCACTGCTTCATCAAAGCACGCTGCTGTGCCTCTGTGAGAGTTCCATTGAAGCCAGAGCCAAGAACCTTCGTAATCAATGGGTAGATATCCTTACTATTATTAACCTTTACGCCACTTGCAAACTTCATTCGATCGATCTGTGCATCTGTAGGAATCCACATCAGGTCGTTACCATTAGCCCCATCGCCATTCATGTCACCATAAACTTCGATTACGTAAGGGGAACCACTACGACCTTGATAAATCACTCCAATTGTTGATTCCCATTGCTTCCTTGCACCATACTTTACATGATAATAAGCACTTGCTTGAAGACGATGAGGAACGTTGTATGCACTAAGACTGAGCTCTGGATCATTAACATCACGATAAGTTGCGTTATACATCCAGTTACTACCAGCAACAGATGAAGTTCCGCTATTAACACTCATGGAACGAGTCCATGTGTAACTTGCCATAAGGTCAAGACCGAAGTTAAAGTGCTTCTCCCCCTTTAGCGAAAGACTAGTTGTGTATCCCTTGCTTGTGTTGTAGAGTGCATAGACATAAGAATAAGGAGTGCCGTTGGTTGTACGCTCATACATTGGACGATTATCCCATTCGTAACCTGTAACCTGCGCAAATGTTTGTCCTGTCTTATCAACAGCAAGATTCTTATAATAGATATCGTTCAAAGTCTTTGAGTAAATGGCTTCTGCTGTCCAGTCAATACCAAGGAGATGGAAATCAAAGCCTAAGTTAGCTTTGAGAGTTTGGGCAAACTTGAACTTATCTTCAAACACATTTACTTCCTGACTACCTGCAGCTCTCAATCGAGCAGCATTAGCTTCCTGTCCATTAGGATTAAGAATAAGCTCCAGTCCCTTAGGGGTATTTACAGAGTAGGTCTGCATCTGCAAACCAGTCTTTGCGAAGTTGTTACTAATCCATACGTATGGTATACGTCCTGTGAAGATACCCAATCCACCGCGGAGAATAAACTGACGATCCTTATTAATATCCCAACGGAAGCCAACGCGTGGACTCCACAAAGGAGTACTAGAAAGTTTATGGTTTGTACGAACGTTCCAATTATGCTGTGCAGCATAAGTATTGAAAGGTTCATTAGCCGTTGGAGTCTTGAAGAAAAGAGGAATCTCCATACGCAAGCCATAAGTCAACTGGAAAGATGGAGTTATATTCCACTTATCTTGTGCATAGAAGCCAAGCTGACCTGCAGAGAAAGGTGTCTTCCAACGTGGGTCACCAGTAACATCAACATTTGCTACACCATAACGATACTGACGGAAGTAGTTATAGGTTGGATCAATCGTACCAGCCATAAAGTCTGTATAATACTTATCGAAATGCGCCTTATCGGTGAAGTTATAAGAACCATACGCATCTTGAATAAAGAGATTAGCAAACTTATAGAACTCATTATGAGTACCGAAAGTAAAGGTGTGATTACCCTTATACCAAGTCAAGTTATCTTCTACAGTATAGATATCCTGGTCAAGAGAGTTAGCCATTGAAGAGCGTTCGTTACCAATATTTACTGATCCACCAGTTACTTGCAAAGAGATCATTGGGAATGCAGAAGCAACATTACGCTTATCACGAACACGTACATAGCTTACACGTGCCTCATTACTTATTGTAGGAGAGATACGGCTCTGTAACTCTGCTGTGAAAGAGTTTGTCTTACTAGTAAATGGGAAGTAATAATGATCATCATTAAGAGAAGAAGAAGAACTTACAACATTCAACTGCTTAGCATCAACATAACTCCAACGGAAAGAGAACTTATTGAAGTCATTGATATTCCAATCAATCTTTGCACCTAATTTATTACTCTTCGTGTAGATATCAGGGTTTGCGAAGGTACCATCATACGATAAACCTTGACGTTGAGCCATATCCTTAACCTTCTGAAGAACATCATCAGCTTCATCTGGATTTACACGTGAGCCTGCCTGACGATAGCCATTAAGATTTGGATAAGTCTTATTTGCATTCTCATAGTTTACAAAGAAGAACAACTTGTTCTTGATAATAGGGCCACCCAATGTTACACCCCATTGATACTGCTCCTGTTTCTGATATTTGGGCGCATAACCTGTTCCATCAGAGTAGGGATAATGATGACCAATAAGACTTTGGTTGTTACCAAAGCCATAGACACTACCATGGAACTGGTTAGTACCAGACTTAGTAATAGCATTGATAGAACCACCTGTGAAACCGCTCTGACGAACATCGAATGGAGCTACGTTTACTTGAATCTGCTCAATCGTTTCCATTGATACAGGTTGTGTGCCAGCCTGACCACCATTAGAACCATCAGCTGCTAAACCAAACACATCATTATTCATTGCACCATCAATCATAAATGAATTATAACGATTGCTAGCACCTGCAAATGACATGGCACCATTACTTGATGTCGTAAGCTGAGGATTAAGACGAGCTACATCAGCAATACCATGAGTAATACTTGGCATGTCTGCAATTTGCTTAGACGAGATACTCTGTGCTGCTCCCGTCTTCGTCCCATTGACGCCCGCATTACCAGTTACAACAACTTCTTGAAGTTCCTTAGAATCATCTTGAAGCGAACAAGAGAAATCCTCCGTCTCACCAAGACGAAGCGTTACATTTTCAAATGTCTTAGTCTTTTGACCAATATAAGCCACTTGAATCTTGTAAGGTCCACCAACACGCATACCCTGAATAGTGTAGCGACCATCAATGTTGGTCACAGCTCTGTAAATAGTCCCTGATGGTAAGTGGGTAGCTGTAACGGTTGCACCAATCACGTCTTCACCTTGAGACGTCACCTTGCCACTGATTCCTGATGTCGTTATCTGCGCCATAACAGAAGTTGTCATTGCTAGTAACAACGTAACCAAGAAGAGTAATCTTTTCTGCATAATTAGCTAAGAGATTAAAATGAAATAATAACGTTATTTAAACCTATGTTGCAAATATAAATAAAATATTCGACTCCTACATGAAGCAATACGAAAATGTTTCTAAGCTCTTGTTCACAGAGAAGTATATCCTATCATCGTATTCCGTATTAACGATGTTGGACATGTTTGTCCAGCCTTTTGGACATATCTGTCCAATTGGTTGGACACGTTTGTCCAGCTTCTTGGACACGTTTGTCCAATTGATTGGACACGTCTGTCCAAAATCGCATGTCCTATATACCTCCAGGACATACTCTTCGTGCAAGCTGTGACATCATTACGGCACTAAGCCCTGCTGTCTCTGTACGCAAACGGCTGTTACCCAAAGTAACACTCTTAAAGCCATGATCAATAGCATAGCGAACCTCATCAATAGAGAAATCACCTTCAGGACCAACTAATACAATTATATCATTTCCAATAGAAGGCTTAATGTCTTGAGCATTGTGAGCGAAGGTATCAATCAAAGTGAAGAAATCACCTCTATCTATTTCAGAGTAGCAATGACAAATATATTTCTGCCCATTGCATTTATGATTATCTATAAACTTACAGAATGAAGTCATATCATTTACAACAGGTTTCCAAGCCTTATGACTCTGTTTAACAGCTGATATAACAATCTTTTCGATACGATCAGTACGCAAGACCTTACGTTCAGAGAACTTGCAATTTAAGAAGGTAATCTCATCAAAACCTATTTCTGTAGCTTTCTCTACCATCCACTCCATACGCCCCATATCCTTAGTTGGAGCAATAGCCAAATGTATTTTCCCACACCAAGCAGGTTCCTGCTTTAATACTTGCTTGATAGTATAGAAACACTTTTTCGATGTAGCCAATGAAACTTCTGCTTGATAGAAAGATCCTTCACCATCCATCAGAAAGATTTCATCCCCTTCTTTCAATCGAAGAACACGCAAAGCATGAATAGCTTCCTCTATTGGAAGTTCTTTCTCTACATTAGCATTAGGCACAAAGAAATATCTAACTTCTTTCATTATCTATATATTTCCCTCATAACAAGGGGCAATGCTTGTCATTCTGTTTCTGTCTTTCTATGCTTTAGTTCATCTCTCAATAAAGAAGCCAACTCATAATTTTCATCTTCGATTGCTTTGTCCAATGCTTTTTGCAGCATATCCAAAGTCAAAGTATTAATAGGTACAGCCAATTTATTCTTAGTAGAACCACAAACAACGCTTTGACGTTTAAATAAGTTCTCTTCCATAAAGATATTCAATTTAGCAATATGAGCTAAAAGGATAGCATCTGAAGCACGCATAGGGGTAAGACTCAAGTCATCCTTATTTACAAGTAAGGCTTTATATTGCCCATTCACAACTGAATTAAAGAGAATCTCATAATGCTCACTTGTCATAGATGGGTTAATGCTGTAAAGCACTTCAGGTAATAATCGCTCCGTATTTACCTTTTTATCTGTTCTAAGTCCAAATTCATACTCCATGTGTTCATCACAGACGATAGCTATTTGCCGAGTCTCCGACATATCAGAAAGAACTAAAAGCCCAAACTCTGAACCTCCTACAATCTGAGAAACACCAACATGTATTAATTGAACTTTACCCATCTAATAGTATTCTATTCATTTAGCTTTCTTCGGACGGAATATCAGTGCAAAGCAAACACCTACAACGAAGGCATAACCAGCAAAGATGAACCAACAGGATGACCAATCACCGACTGTCAATGTATCCGAACCAACTGCCTGTGGATGGGTATAGACATTGACAATCGCCTGAGCTGCCAGCGTTCCTATCGTTGCGCCAACGCCATTCGTCATCAACATGAATAGTCCTTGTGCAGAAGAACGGATAGAAGGTTCGGTACTATTATCAACGAATAATGACCCCGAGATATTAAAGAAGTCGAAAGCCACACCATAAACTATCATTGAAAGAACGAACAATAAGATTCCAGGGAAGCCCGGATTACCAACTCCGAATAATCCAAATCGGAGAACCCAAGCAAACATTGCGATTAACATCACATTCTTTATACCATAATGACGCATAAAGAAAGGAATAAGTAGTATGCAACAGGTTTCACTAATCTGCGAAAGACTTATCAATATATTAGCATGCTGCACGCCAAAGCTATCGGCAAACTCCGGTTGAGCGCCAAAACTAAATAAAAATGGATTAGCAAAACTATTCGTAATCTGAAGACTTACACCCAATAGCATAGAGAAAATAAAGAAAATAGCCATCTTTTTTTGCTTAAAGAGAGAGAAAGCACGCAATCCGAAAGCATCAATAAAGCTCTTCTGTTTCGTCCCTTTACTAACTTCGCAATTAGGTAATGTAAATGTATAGAGGAAAAGAATGATACTTACAACGCCTGATGTGATAAATTGGTTCTGATTGCTTTGGAATCCCATAATATCAACCAGCCACATTGTAAGGATAAAACCAATCGTTCCGAATACACGAATCGGAGGAAAGTCCTTCACAGTATCCATTCCCGCATTGGTTAAAGCACTATACGCAACGGAATTTGTTAATGCCAACGTAGGCATATAGAAAGCAACCGACAATGAATATAAGGTAAAGATCGTAGCAAAATTGGCATTTTCTCCGATGCTCAAACCATAACCAGCGGTGGCAAACATGAATACTCCAGCAAGTAAATGACAAAAACCTAATAGTCTTTGAGCTGGAACCCATCGGTCTGCTACAATTCCCATCAAGGCAGGCATGAATATTGACACTATACCTTGCATAGAATAGAACCAACCTATTTCCGAACCAATACCAATATTCCCCAAATAACGCCCCATAGAAGTCAAATAGGCTCCCCAAACTGCGAACTCCAAGAAGTTCATTAAGGCCAAACGTACCTTCAAATTCATGTCTTCAGCTATTAATTTTGTGCCGACAAAAGTAGTAACTTTCTAAGAAACCACCAAATCTTCAATCATTTTTACTAACGAAAATCTTTTCCCGACCAATGCAAAATCACTGGTTTGCGATAGGCTTTCACTCTATTTCTCTCATCTTTCGACAGAAGCGGGTAGTCATAGCTTACAATTAAAGAGTTATCATCTGCATTAAAATGCAATTCTCTCAAGCAAGGAGTCATTAAAGATTTTATATCGTTAAACTTAGTTTCAGTTATTGTGTCTGGTTTTTCAATTGTTTCTTGAGGAAGAATTACCGTTCCCCGTGGTTGCCATTGCTGATTAAACAAGGTCAATTTACTCTCGGCGACAGGAGCATTCCAAGTCTGAATCAGCGCAATAGTCGAATTATCTAATAACTTTATCTCCATAGAGCTCGCATCGCTCAGCCTCACAAGCATATAATCTTTCGTTATTCGGTCTATCCGTGTCGTATCATCCAATAGATTCTTTACCGCAGGCTCAACGCCCATTTTCACATCATCGACTAACTCTGTTCGCAAATTCTTATTCAAATAAGGAGAGATTGTATCGGGCATATTAATCCAAACCTCACGAAGATTTTGCGCAGATGCACCCAGCCAACAAGTAAGGAAACAAATGATTATTAAATACTTCTTCATATCTATTTTCAGAATGATATCTATTAAATTCGATTGCAAAGGTACAAAAAAGAAAAGAACAAATGAATAAAAACCTAAATCGTTTTGGAATCTCTACCTTTTCGCTTACCTTTGTTGCCAAAATCAGAAGTACAATAGATATGAAAAGTCCAGAGAATCATACGGAAGAGCATGATAAAGAGCAGAATAACCCTAAGAATGGTGCGAACAATCAGCGTAAAGATTATGACGACGAACCGACCTTAGGGCGCGGAATGGTTATCTTTATCATCTTAGGCACTATATTTCTTGTGGCATTTGGATTCATCTATTATGGTCAGCACAAGAATGATCCGGAATATACCCAAACTTCGATTGAGCCAGATTCTAATTTAGCCGAGACCAATAAGGCTAAGTTTGATACCGTGCCTGTAGATACAACCAAGACGGATTCTACTGACAAACAGGAGGAACAGCAGGCTGAAAAGGTTTATAATAGTATCCGCGGACGCAGTCACACTCGCCACAATCGCAGTCATAGCGAGGCTTCAAGCTCAACAAATGAGGGGAGCAACGAGACAGAAACTCCTTCAAATTCTCCAAGTCCAACCCCTCCGCCAGCCCCAACCAAGCCTCATGTCGAGTCAATCGAAATGGAATAAATGATTATTATTAGAACCAAATATCTCCCACCCAAGAATTATGAAGCCATCAATATTCTTGGGTTTCTTTTCGTTCATCCCGAGATAATTCTCACCAAGGAGCTTATTAATCATGAACGCATCCATACCCGCCAGATGATTGAAATGCTCATTATCCCGTTTTATCTATGGTATTTGCTCGAATGGCTTATCCGTTTGCCCCTTCCCGGTCGCGCTTATATGAATTTATCATTTGAAAAAGAGGCATATAAGAATATGGATAACCTCAATTACTTAGAACATCGCAAGCCATTTGCATGGTTCAAATATCTAATATCATAATAGGTTTAAGGGCATTTGATATAGCGAGAATTTTGTAATAGAATATTGTCATTTCCGACGCTGTAACTGCGTTTTTATTACCAATCCCCTATTCTCGCTCAAATACGCGAATTTTGAGAGAGTTTTGCCCTATCTTTATAAACTACTGATATACAGCAACTTATAGAATTATATAATTGTTTCCACCAAAAAGTACTATCATTTTTGGCAAAACGTACCTCCGTTTTAGGCAAAACGGAGGTACATTTTACTAAAAACGGAGGTACATTTCACCCAAAACGGAGGTACGTTTTACTAAAAACGTATATACATTTCACCCAAAACGTATATACATTTTAGTAAAAACGTATATACGTTTCTGAAAAACATGATATTTGAATGATTTTACACCAATATTCTTACTTAAAAAATCCTAGATTGAAAAAACTCAATGTAAAGAATATTCCTAACCAATATACTAATACATTACAATGATTTGCGCCCTTCTATTCTTCCAAACATACGTTTGTAGTGCATATTTTTAGCTTTTTAAATGTAAATATCCTATCTTAATGACTCACACGAACGACCTTTAATTGGTCATCAAATACGAGGAAATGTACTTCCTTCCCAGCGAAAGGCATAACGTAAATGCGCTCCGCATCGTGTTGATATTGCGGACGGGGGTCTTGTGCCAAGACTTCTTTCAAGGCTGCCAGCTCGTCTGATTTAAACAGAATTGCAATATTATCGGGAATAACCACCGAAAGTTTCTGCCATTCCTTCTTGTCAGTGAATCCTCCCTTAGCCTCTGGATGACTATCAACGTAGGGAATATAAGGTTTGATATCATAGATTGGCGTGCCATCCATAAGGTCGGCACCAACGACTTCTATCTCGCTTTCGGTTATCTGCTTTATAAAAACCGAAGATAAACCGAGTCCGTTAGGGCGGAAAGGTGAGCGGGTTGCGAAAACTCCTAAGCGTTTATTGCCTCCTAAGCGTGGTGGGCGAACGGTAAATTTAATCTCATCTGACGGAGGATTGGCTGAAAATCCCCATATTAACCATAGGTAATCGAAGTCTTCTAAGCCTCGTAACGCCTCTTCCCTCTGATATTTCTTCTCAAAGACAATGCGCCCTACGAGGTTATTGGCTAACCCGCTTTGTCGAGGAATACCAAACTTCGACGTAAGCGGTGAGCGGAAAAATGCTATCGGTTCTATTTCTTTCACGAATGCAAAGTTAATATTTTGCTTTCATTTGGTATCGAATAAACGATTTTTATTTATCTTTGCAACCAAATAATACTATTAAACAATGGAAAATAAAACAGAACAAAACATTGAAATCCCTGAAAATGCTTTCAGAGAATTAAGGGCTGACGAGGAATATGAGCCGATCATGTCGCCTAAAAGAACCTATCGAGAGGTGAGTCCGTGGTCTATTACTTGGGGTATTCTTATGACCGTCTTGTTTTCTGCAGCCGCAGCTTATTTGGGTTTGAAGGTTGGACAGGTCTTTGAAGCAGCTATCCCTATTGCTATTATTGCCATCGGATTGTCCTCAGCCACAAAGCGAAAAAACGCACTTGGAGAGAACGTTATCATCCAAAGTATCGGTGCTTGTTCGGGAGCAGTAGTAGCGGGTGGCATATTTGTTATGCCAGCTATCTATATGTTGGACCTGCAAGCCGACTTTCTCAAGATATTTATTGCAGCAGCTTTGGGTGGCGTCTTGGGCATTTTATTCCTAATTCCTTTCCGAAAGTACTTTGTGAAAGACCAACATGGCAAGTATCCTTTCCCTGAAGCAACGGCTACGACACAGGTTCTTGTTAGTGGAGAGAAAGGAGGCAGCCAGGCAAAACCATTACTTCTTGCAGGACTTGTTGGTGGTTTATACGATTTCATTGTTGCAACTTTTGGTTTCTGGAATGAGAATGTAACAAGTAGAATGATTGGAATCGGCGAGACGATTGCCGATAAAGCTAAGCTGGTTTTCAAGGTAAATACGGGTGCAGCTGTGTTAGGTCTTGGTTATATCATCGGACTTAAATATGCTTTCATCATCTGCTTAGGCTCACTTGCTGTTTGGTGGCTTATAGTTCCCGGTATGGCTCTCCTATTCCCTGACACGGTTTTGAACCAATGGGATCCAACAATCACTACTGCCGTCGGGCAAATGGCACCTGAAGCTATCTTCAAAGCATACGCCCGCTCAATTGGTATTGGCGGTATCGCAATGTCAGGAATCATTGGAATTGTAAAGTCTTGGGGTATCATTAAGAGTGCAGTTGGCTTAGCCGCTCGGGAAATGAAGGGCAAAGGCGGCGATCAGGCAGAAGTGTTACGCACTCAAAGAGATATTTCCTTTAAGATTATAGCCTTTGGAAGTATCGCAACGCTTATTATTACCTTCTTATTCTTCTATTTCGGAGTAATGAATTTCAACCTACTCCACGCTGTTGTGGGTATTATTCTCGTAACAATCATTGCCTTCCTTTTCACAACAGTTGCAGCGAATGCGATTGCAATTGTCGGAAGTAATCCAGTATCTGGTATGACACTTATGACGCTTATCTTAGCATCTGTGGTCATGGTTGCCGTTGGATTGAAAGGGAATGCCGGTATGTTGGCAGCGTTACTTATGGGCGGAGTTGTTTGTACAGCGTTATCAATGGCTGGATCGTTTATTACTGACTTAAAGATTGGCTATTGGCTTGGAACGACTCCTAAGAAACAAGAGACATGGAAGTTCCTCGGAACCATCATTTCAGCCGCAACAGTAGCTGGTGTTATGATCGTATTAAATAAGACTTATGGATTCACTTCGGGTAAATTAGCTGCTCCTCAAGCAAATGCTATGGCAGCAGTTATCAAACCTTTGATGAGCGGTCAAGGTGCGCCTTGGATTCTTTATGCTATTGGTGCAGTCATCGCTTTAGTATTAGACCGATGCAAAGTTCCTGCTCTTGCCTTCGCTTTAGGTATGTTCATCCCACTTGAATTGAATATTCCATTATTAGTTGGTGGAGCAATTAACTGGTATGTCACAAGTCGTTCTAAGGAAGAAACGATCAACAAGGCGAGAGGCGAGAAGGGAACACTAATAGCTTCAGGCTTTATTGCTGGTGGAGCATTGATGGGAGTTATCTCTGCCCTACTGAAGTTTGGCGGTATTGAGTTCCAATATGCTACTTGGTGGGAAAATCATCTATCTGAACTTCTGTCACTTGTTGCTTACATTGCGCTTATATTCTACTTTATTCTTGCAACAAAGCTTAGTAAAAAAGAGGTGGAATAGATTGTACAATGTAACGAAAGGGAGGTCAAGTAGGCTGTAAGGCACGATAAGGAGCAGCCCACTTGACCCATATCTATTAATGAAATGAATTATAGTCCAACACTTGCAAATATTACAATTTATGCGTACCTTTGCATTGTTTCAATAAGAGAAAAGGCTGATAAGAATTTTATCAAACACTCATAACAATTATAATATTTAGGATACATGGCATTAAGAATCGCTTTCTTCGACGCAAAGTCGTATGACATTGAGTCGTTCAACGCAGTTAACAAGGATTATAACTTCGATATTCGCTACTATCAGGAACGCCTGAGTATTAGCACAGTGCCCCTCGCTAAGGGTGCAGATGTCGTTTGTATCTTTGTGAATGCAGAGTGTGATGCACAGGTGATAGACGAGTTGGTCAACAACGGAGTCAAGTTAATTGCATTGCGATGTGCGGGCTTTAACAACGTAGACCTTAAAGCGGCTGAGGGTCGAATAAGGGTTACACGCGTTCCAGCTTATTCACCTCATGCAGTGGCAGAGTACGCAGTTTCGCTCATGCTCAGTCTAAATCGTAAGATCTACCGTGCCGTTAATCGCACCCGAGATGGTAACTTTACTCTGAACGGACTGTTGGGCTTTGACATGTATGGAAAGACCGCTGGTGTAATCGGAATGGGCCGAATTGCAAAGGAACTCATCAAGATCTTGCATGGTTTCGGTATGAATGTGATGGCTTACGACTTGTATCCTGACCACGAATTTGCTAAGCAGTACGATGTGAAGGTGGTAAGTCTTGACGAGTTATATGCCAATAGTGACATTATCTCTCTGCACTGTCCATTGACGCCAGACACGAAGTTCTTGATTAATCAGGATAGCATAGCTAAGATGAAGAAGGGCGTTATGATCATCAATACTGGTCGTGGGAAACTGATCAATACAGAGGATCTTATTGAGGGACTTCGTAGTAAGCAAGTAGGTTCAGCAGGCCTTGATGTATATGAAGAAGAGCGTGAGTACTTCTATGAAGACAAGAGTGATAAGATGATAGATGACGATGTTTTGGCGCGTTTGTTGATGGTTCCTAATGTCGTACTAACCTCTCATCAAGCCTTTTTCACTACTGAGGCTCTGCATAACATAGCCGTTTCTACACTCGATAGTGTGAAGGAGTTTGCCGAAGGAAAAGACTTAACTTGTGAGGTAAAGAACGCATAAAGCAATGTAACTAAATGTTATCAGCAACATTTATGTTCTATATATAATAAGGTGAGAGTTGGTTCGTTTGTTCCCAATTCTCACCTTCTTTTCGGAAAGAAAGCTAACAAATGTTCCCTTTAACACTAATTATAGGGAAATAATTTGCGGTTTTCTTCATTAAACATAACTTTGTCCACGTCAAGTGATAATAGGTTTGTTAAAACGAACGAATAGGTTATGACTTGCTAAGGAGAGAATTAACAAGACCGTAAAAAGATTATAGATAACAATTAAACTCACATTAAATCCATTTGATTATGAAGAAGATTATGTTAGTAGCAGCCCTGATGTTATCGTCAGTAGCTACATTCGCTCAACATGCAGTAGGTTCTTTCAACCTTCAACCAAAGGTCGGTGTTAGTATTGCAAATGTAACTGAATTCAAGGGAACTGACCCTCGTGTAGGTGTCGTTGCAGGTCTAGAAGGTGAGTACCAAGCAACTGATATCTTCTCAGTTAGCGCTGGTGTGCTCTACTCTATGCAAGGTGCTAAGGGTAATTGGGGCAATCTTATTGATGCAACTAACCGCCTTGACTACATCAATGTACCGATCATGGCTAACGTATATGTGGTTAAAGGACTTGCAGTTAAGCTCGGTGTACAGCCTGGCTTCAATGTAAGTAACAAGATCTCAGCCAACAATCGTGCTACAGTTGATAATCTCGTAAAGGCTCAGTCAGTTGATGTTGCAATCCCAGTAGGCGTTTCTTATGAGTATAACAACTTCCAGTTGGATGCTCGTTACAACTGGGGTGTATCAAAGGCATACAAGTTTGACAAGGCAAAGAACAGCGTATTCCAGATTACACTGGGCTATAAATTCGACTTGTAAACCATTCGTTACAGTTTAAATAGCAAAGAGGAAGCCTGAAGGTTTCCTCTTTTTTCGTCTTTATCTGTCCTTATCTGGCACGGAGCCAAAGCCACATAACAATAGAAAAGATAAATTCGTTACAAAAAGAAGGCGTTTCGTTCAAACACAGATGAGCAAGAGCAAGAAAAGTTCTAATAGTTAATTAAAAGAGAGAAGATTATTATAAAAGGCGTATAATAATACGTTTTAATTTCGTACCTTTGCATCATTAACAACAAAGAAACAGGATACATCATTATGTCATATCAGTTTTCAAGATACGAGACACACTATCGGAACCTTACTTATTTGGGTGTACCTATCATCATCGGACAGCTAGGAAACCTCATTCTTAACTTCGCTGACACCTTGATGATAGCACATCATAGTACGGAGGAGTTGGCTGCTGCGGCATTTGTTAACAATATGTTTACGTTGGTAATCGTCTTTGCTATAGGCTTTACTTACGCTATTACTGCCCTTGTGGGTAACCTCTATGGGCAGGAGAAGACGCATCGTATTGGCGAACTCATGAAGAGTGCGGTGGCAGCAAACACCTGTATGGCTGTGTTCTTATCGGTTATCATGGGTGTATTGTATATGAATCTAGGCAACTTAAAACAGCCTGAAGAACTCTTACCCCTTATGCGTCCTTACTTCATCATACAGCTCATCTCCCTTCCATTTGTTTGCTGGTTTAACACCTTCCGACAGTTCACTGACGGTATTACTGATACTCGTGTGGCTATGTGGATATTGGTATGTGGCAACATAATGAATATATTTGGTAACTGGGTTCTCATCTATGGTCACCTGGGCATGGAAGAGATGGGACTGATTGGAGCAGGGCTTTCCACAATGATTTCCCGTATAGTGATGGCACTCGTAATGATGGGTATCTTCTTCTTTAGTAAGAAGTACAAGGAATACAGAAAGGGCTGGCATCAAGGGCAAACAAACCGCAGAGACTTCCGACAAATCACTGTTCTCGGTTTCCCGTTGGCACTTCAAATGGGTATGGAAACAGCAGCTTTCAGTCTGTCGAGCCTAATGGTTGGTTGGTTCGGAACAACAGCCTTGGCAGCACACCAGGTCATGTTAACAATTTCCCAACTGGGTTATATGATTTATTATGGGCTTGCTGCAGCAGTAGCAGTGCGTATTAGTAACTTCATGGGACAGCGTGATTACACAGCAGTAAGGCGCACGGCGACAGCAGGAATACACCTCGTTTTCTTCCTGGCAATGCTGACCTCTGTTCCAATCTTCATCTTCCGTCATAGCATGGGAGCTTTGTTTACTGACAATACCGAGGTTATTTCGATGGTATCAATGACCATTGTCCCCTTCATGATCTACCAGTTTGGCGACGGAATGCAGTGTAATTATGCGAATGCCATGCGTGGTATCGCCGTAGTGAAACCGCTGATTTGGATTGCATTTATTGCTTTCTTCATCGTTTCATTGCCATTGGGTTACCTCTTCGGAGTGGTTATGAATTATCAACTTCTAGGTATTTGGTATGCCTTCCCATTTGGTTTAACGACCGCAGGAATACTTTATTACATTTATTACCAGAAGGGTTTGAAGCGCATAGAAGAGTCTGCTGAATAGGAAGATACTATTATTAGTAAACAAAGGGGGCGTTTCTTCGATGCGAAGAAACGCCTTCTTCATTGTAAGGAAACGCCCCCTTCGTATCAAGGAAACGCCCTCTTCATTTTGAGGGAGGCGTTTCTTTAATTAAAGATAATGCAACCCTGTAGGGACAGACGCCCTCGTCTGTCCGCCAGAACGCAGCTAATAAAAGCCTCCCCCACCCCTTCTGAGGGAGGGTCTGTTGCCTGATGAGATGCCACAAAAGAATGAGAGAGCGGACATACGAGGGCATCACTAGTGTCCACTAAAACAAATTAAGATTTAATTCTGTGACATTTTGTAAGCTGGGCTTGGTTTCCTGTTTCTCAAATAATACCTTTAAATCAGTCTTTACGAATAGTGAAACTGTTAAAACCCTTAACATTTCATAGATATCCTTTTGGATGGATAAGGTCTTCTTTACTAATGCGACAAGGCAATATGCGGTAAGAGCCGTATACAATTGAATCTTCACTGCATTTTCTGATGTGCCATAGAATTCTTTTATCCTAAGGTGTTGTTTCATCCATTTAAAGAATAGTTCTACTTGCCAACGATTCTTATAAAGCATGGCAATGTCCATTGCTTCTATCTCAAAATTGTTTGTGAAGTATACATAAGTCTGATTTGATACTACATCGTAATATGTTGTCCTACGTATTTCTTATACTTTTTCTTGGATTCATGACCGCTAAAAATAACCCTCTGATCTGTAAGTATACGATTATCAATGTTCGTAAGCTCTGCTTCTGATACAACTTTGAATGTAATAGGATGCTTCTCTCTTACAACGAAAAACGCATTGTTATATTTTCTATTGAGTCTTTCAATCCAATTGGTCGTATATATGCATCTTTGCACTTGCACAGAGAAGTCCATATATGTAAAGTAAGCGATGTTGCGTTCGCTTTATACTTTTTCAATATTGGATATTCCTTTTCCCATTTGGCTATAAAAGTAATAAATTATTCATATCCCAACAAAGATTCCATCTCTTTGTTTTCTAAAGCAAAGAGATCATTGAGTTCCTCAGCCAACTGCGGTTTGTCTTTATGTGAGACACAATTCAGTATCTGTCGCTTGAGAAAACTATCATTAAAAACTCTTGGATAAGGGCGTTAAACACTCTGATGCGCATCCAACGTTTCTCGGTAATTACTCTCTATCAGCATTACTTTCCTGCAGACGGTGAGCGATCGTTCGGAGAGGATGGGGAGAAGCTGGGGAAAGAGTTGGGGAGGAACTGTTGAGGGGGATGGGACGACGGGGGTGAGAGTTATGAGATTGAGAGCTATGAGGGTTAAGAGTTATAAGGTTGAGAGTGGGGCAAACAAAAAGAGAGCCTCGAAGATTTCTCTTCAAAGCTCTCTAAAGTAAAAGAAGGCGGCGACCTACTCTC
>ERZ772807.977-NODE-977-length-16418-cov-4.032146_pt1 | contig 16418 bp, 15 predicted proteins | sample MGYA00511472_ERZ772807 | MGnify/ENA primary metagenome ERZ772807 (study PRJEB29015, sample SAMEA2737947) | human oral metagenome | biome: human oral; feature: human-associated habitat; material: dental | place: China | collected 2039 ...
AAAACCCTAAAAATTTAGAAATTTTAGAGCTTGAGGGCGCCGCACTTCCACGCACTCTGGGCGATGTAGATATTGCGGTTATCAACTCAAATTTTGCCTTTAACGCAAATTTAAACCCAATCAAGGATTCGCTATTTTTAGAAAAGGCTGAGGGCAACCCTTACACAAATGTTATTAGCGTTAAAGAAGGCAACGAAAACAGCCCTAAAATCAAGGCGCTAGATAAAGCGATTCAAAGCGAGAAAGTGAAAAAATTTATCGAGACGCAATATAAAGGCGCAATCATCCCGTCGTTTTAACTCCCCTCTTTTTAAAATTCGGCGCACGATTCGCGCCGAATTTGCTGGCATTCGCTATTTTATTTACTATCTTTTTTTATAATTGCGCGAAATTTACCGAATAAAGGAAAAATAATGAAAAGAATTTTATCTTTCAGCTTTGTTGCCGCTATGGCTATATCTTCGCTTAATGCAGGCGTTTTGGCTACTGCAAAAGACGCGAATATCACTATTACGGATGAGGATGTTGCACCGTTTTTAGCTCAAGGTATGCAGCACGGCGGGCAGGAACCGACCGCCGATGAGAAGAAAAAACTAATCGATGATCTAATCAAATACAAACTTCTAATCGCAGAGGCGAAAAAATCAGGCATTGAAAACAGCGACGAATATAAGCATCAGCTAGAGCTTGCTAAAGATGGCATCGCATTTAATCTATGGCAACGCGAACAGGCTAAAGACGTAAGCATCAGCGACGAGGAAGCTAAAAAAATTTATGATGAAAATAAACAGAATTTCATGCAACCAGATTCCGTTACCGCAAGTCATATCTTAGTAGCAGACGAAAAGGCTGCTAAAAACGCGATTGCGAAGCTATCAAAAGTCAAAAAAGAGAATTTAAAAGAGGAATTTAATAAGCTAGCCAAAGAAATTTCAATCGATCCAAGTGCGAAAGAAAACGGTGGCGATTTGGGCTCTTTCGGCAAAGGCATGATGGTGCCGGAGTTTGAAAAAGCAGCGTTTGCGCTAAAAGATGGTGAGATGAGCAAAACGCCGGTAAAGACGCAATTCGGATATCATGTAATCTACAAAGAAAGCAGCAAAAAGGCTGAGACTATGCCGTTTGAAAAAGTAAAAGATCTCATCAAAAACCAATTACTTCCAAGCAAAGTAAACAAAAAAATCGATGATAAGGCTAACGAGCTATTCGGCAAATTAAACATCGAATACGCAAAATAGTTTTAATTTTAAGGCGCGAGGCTATTAAATTTATATGCAAGTTCGCTGCGGCAGTAACTTGCAAGAATAAATTTTAGCCCGCGCTTTTGTTTTATATACGCTAAATTTTGTGAAATTTTAAGATCACTCTTATATCGTCGGATTGTTAAATTCTAAATTTATTCGCTCTGCCGATGTTAAATTTTGCGGAATTTTAAGCGCAGCCGGTTTTTTACATTAAATCAAGGAATTCAAATGCTTTCTAATATCGTAAATTTTATCGTAGAATTTGTCGCAGGTTGGGGATACCTTGGCATTTTTGTGATGATGTTTTTAGAAAGCAGCTTCTTTCCTTTCCCAAGTGAAGTCGTGATGATCCCTGCGGGCTACCTGGTCTCAAAATCGCAGATGAGCTTTGTTATAGCATTTGTTTGTGGGCTTGGCGGCAGCATCACCGGCGCGCTGTTTAATTACTATCTATGCTACTTTTTTGGACGTAAGATTATCGCTAAATACGGCAAATACGTAGGCATCACCGAGGAGAAATTTGCAAAATTCGAAGCTTTTTTTAACCGCCATGGCGAAATTTCAACGTTTAACTGCCGCCTAATCCCAGGCATTCGTCAATACATCAGCCTTCCTGCGGGTCTTGCAAAGATGAATATCGCGCGCTTCGTGCTATTTACCGGGCTTGGGGCTGCGATTTGGACATTAATACTGATGAGCTTGGGATATTTCATCGGCGAAAACGAGGAGCTAATCAAGCAAGATCTGCATCTAATTACGATCGCTCTGTTCGCCGTCGTCATTATAATCTCGCTCCTATATGTTTATTTTATAAAACGCAAAAAATAGTTCCACGCCAGTAAATACAAATACAATGAAAAATTCCATTTTGCCGCCTTTAAGTTCAAATTTTTCAAATTATAATTTAAGCTAAACAAGAATTTTTATAATTTCACTTTCATAATCTGCGTGCGATACGATATTTCTATTAAAGTGTAATTATGCCTTAGTAGCGAATTCCAAAATATTTTTTAAGTAAAATTCTATTTAAAGCCTTAAACAATCATACTAATTTCTAAATTTTAATTTTTCGTTACGTTTTAAGCTACTTTTAATACTAAAAGCTTTAAAATTCCATTAACAATTTCAACGAAAGGACTTATTATGGCAAAGACCAGAAAAGAACACGATTTCATCGGTGAATTAGAAATTTCCGACGATTTTTACTACGGTGTGCAAACATTTAGGGCACTAGAGAACTTCCACCTAAGCGGACGAGCACTCAAAGACTATCCGTTTTTTATCAAAGCATTTGCACAAATCAAAAAAGCAGCTGCGCTAGCCAATAAAGAGGTCGGAGTCCTAGACGCACAAAAAGCCGATGCGATTGCAAAAGCTTGCGACAGGCTCATCGCAGGAGAGTTCAGAGATCAATTCGTAGTCGATATGATCCAAGGCGGCGCCGGAACTTCGACGAATATGAATACCAACGAGGTCATTACCAATATAGCTTTGGAGAGCATGGGACATAAAAAGGGCGAATACCAATACCTCCATCCAAACGACCACACAAATTTGGGTCAAAGCACCAACGATACCTATCCTAGCTCGATCAAAGTCGCCGCTTACGCCAAGCTAACCGACTTATTAAAAGCTATGGAAAATTTGAAAAAAGAGCTTGAAGTTAAAGCCAAAGAATACAAAGATGTCATCAAAATGGGAAGGACGGAGCTTGAGGACGCCGTTCCTACTACTCTTGGAAACACTTTCAATGCTTTTGCTACCTACATCAAAACCGATATCGCACTTATCAAAGCTGCTAGAGAGTCGATGACTTACCTAAATATGGGCGCTACGGCGATTGGTACGGGCATCAACTGCCACCCTGATTACAAAAACGTAGTCGAGAAAAAACTGGGCGAGATCACCGGCGTTAAATTTAAAGCCGCAGAGGATTTCATCGCCGCTACACAAGACACCGCGGACTTCGTCCACGTTAGCGGCGCGTTAAAAACAGCAGCCGTCCGCCTAAGTAAAATCGCAAACGACCTACGTCTTATGAACTCCGGTCCTAGATGCGGTCTAGGCGAAATCGAGCTTCCTAAGATGCAACCGGGCAGCTCCATCATGCCGGGCAAAGTAAACCCAGTCATCGCTGAGGTTGTAGGCGAGGCTTGCTATGAGGTAATCGGCAACGACGTTACGATTATGCTTTGCTCCGAGCGCGGAGAATTCGAGCTTAATGCGTTTGAGCCTGGCATCGCATATGCGCTATTTAACTCGATCGTGCTTTTGGAAAATGCGATGAATACACTAGCTGAAAAAGCTATCAAACATCTAAAGGCAAACCCTGAAGCTTGCCTAAAATCGGTGCTAAATTCCGTCGGTATCGTTACTGCATTCAATCCATATATCGGTTACGAAAAATCCGCAAGTATCGCCAAAGAGGCGCTTCAGACCGGAAAATCCGTCGGCGAAATCTGCTTAGAGCGCGGATATTTGAAAAAAGAGGAGATCGATAAGATCCTAGAGCCTAAATCTATGCTCAACCCACATATGAGCAAAAAATAGTTCCAAACTAGGTGCGGCGCGGAATTTCGTCGGTTAATTTAATAGGCGAAATTCCGCAAAGTAGAATTCTAAATAGATAAAATTGATCGTGCAGAATTCCGTAGATGCAGAATTTCATCAAGTTAGATTTAGCTTCCGTGGAGTAAAATTCCACTTGCGAAATTTTAGGATAAAATTCCGCATAGAATTCCGACCACTGAATTATAAAGATAATTCGGATTTTACCTGCTGAAATCTTTAGAATTCTGCGCGCCGTTAAAAAAATTACTTTATAAGGAGTTTTGCAATGGACTTTATGGTGATATTGCAATTTATCGTTTTGCTAGGCGGCATCTACCTAGGCGTTAAGCTAGGCGGCATGGGCGTCGGTTATGCAGGCGGCTTGGGCGTTGTCGTCCTAGCCATTTTGGGCATGAAGGTCGATATGAAGGATATCCCGATTGACGTTATCCTAATTATCGCATCGGTAATCTCCGCGATTACGGCGCTGCAAGTCGCAGGCGGACTTGATTATTTGGTGCAGGTAGCATCTAAAATTTTAAGGAAAAATCCTAAGCAGATCAACTTCCTAGCGCCTATCGTTACCTATCTACTTACGATACTTGCGGGCACCGGACATACTGCGTTTTCTATGATCCCTGTTATCGTAGAGGTCGCAAAGACGCAGAATATCAAGCCTTCCGCTCCTCTTGCGCTTTCGGTCGTTTCATCTCAGGTCGCGATCACGGCAAGCCCTATTTCGGCAGCATTCGTCGCTATGAGTGGTCTATGCGAGAAGCTAGGCGTTAGCTATCCTAAGCTTTTGTTTATCTGCATCTCTACTACCTTCGTAGCTATGATCATTACTGCTTTCATCGTAAATAAATTCTACGATCTTGATCTTTCAAAAGACCCTGTTTACAAAGAGAGGCTTTCAAAAGGTCTTGTAGCCGAGATCAAAGCCGAGGAGTATAAAGAGCCGAAGCCTTACGCGAAAAGATCGGTTGCTATATTTGCTATCGGCGTTTTGATCGTCGTTTGCTATGCGCTTGCGATCTCAAAGAGCGTCGGCTTGGTAGAAAAACCGATCCTTTCAAGAGATAGCGCGATCATCAGCTTTATGCTAACTATCGGCTTTCTTATCGCTGTTTTATGCAAGATCGATACAGGCAAACTGCTCTCTACCAGCACTTTCCAAAGCGGTATGAATGCGTGCATCTGCGTCATCGGTATCGCATGGCTCGGTACTACTTTCGTAAACGGTCACATCGACAGCATCAAAGAGGTAGCTAAAAATGTCGTTACGCAGTATCCTTTCGTACTAGCCGTCGCGCTATATTTCCTAAGCTGCTTGCTATACTCGCAGGCTGCGACCACAAAGGTTATGATGCCTGCCGTTGCCGCCGCGCTTGGAATGACTAGCCCTGAAAATTCCGGTCAAATTTGGATCTTAGTCGCATCGTTCGCAGCCGTTTCAGGCTTGTTCGTGCTCCCTACCTATCCTACGACGCTCGGCGCGATCGCCATGGACGATACCGGAACGACTAGAGTCGGTAAATTTGTATTTAACCACTCATTCTTCCTTCCGGGAACCATTATGGTTGCGCTTTCGGTCGCTCTAGGATTTTTAGTAGCTCCTGCGCTAATCTAAGATTAGTATTCCTTTCATTTGCGCCGAATTTTTCGGCGCATTTTTCATACCATTTAAAATTTTTAATACAATTTAATAGATAAAATTCTATCGATTTTGGGGTTTGCCATATTTGCTTATAAAATTTAACTTCTAATCGCATGCAAAAAACTATAAGCCTTCCAGTAGTATTTGAGTGGAAGTAAAATTTTATTTGAAATTTCATATCCATATTATGCTAGATGATAAATCAAAATTTCAGCCAAAAAACATATAATGTAAGAAATTCAAAACAAGGAGAAAATATGAAAAATCTCATCATCATCGCTCATCCCGATATGGCAAGCTCACACGCAAACAAGGCGTGGCGCGAGGTAGCCAAAAAGCAAGCGGATAAATTTGATATTCACGAAATTTACGCTACTTATCCGAACGGCAAAATCGATGTTGCGCGCGAGCAGGAGTTACTTTTAAGCCACGATAAAATTATCATTCAGTTTCCACTTTATTGGTACAGCTATCCGCCGCTTTTAAAGCGATGGTTCGACGATGTATTCGCCTACGGCTGGGCTTACGGCAGCACCGGCGGCAAGCTGAAAGGCAAAGAATTTGCCCTAGCGATCACTATCGGCGATGAGCAAAATAACTATAAAAAAGACGGCACGATCGGATTTGACATAGAAGAAGTTATCACACCTTTTAAATGCGCGATGAATTTTACAGGCGCTAAGCTACTGCCGTGTCACTTCGGCTATGGATTTTCATTTCATCCAGATAGCGAATATATCGCAAAAAGTGCAGAAAAATACGAAGAATTTTTACTAAAATTTTAAAATTTACAAAGGCACAATCGCCTTTTTAGTCGCAAAATTTTATTTTAAAAAGTGACGGATGAAGATCGTCTTTTTATCCGCACTACTCGATACGCTTCCTGCATTGCTATTTTCGCGTTGCACACGCAGCCTGCTGACATAATCCCACGCCCTTTTGATCGAAAAATTTTACTCCCTTCTCCTCTCCCCCTAAATGGGCAAAAAGTTTACGTTAAAAATTTATAAGAAATTGACGTATGAAGCATGCTTTAGTACAGCCATATAAAAATCAATAAGCATAAAATTTTACCTAAAAATTTGCACCCGCTCGCAATAACACTCGTCTTAAATTTCCACAAGACGTTAAAAAAACTATGAATATCCGCCACAGCACTCAGCTCAAACTCTCCGCTAATCATAAAACGCTGCGAACTACGTGCTTACCGCTACTGAGCTTGTATATGCTGTCTATGCGCCCGCCAAGCTCATCCTCATTAATGTCAAAACAACAATCACTCGTCTTGCTAGAAACGCATCAGCCAGCAGGTATAAAAGAGAACTATTGCGAAAGCGGTGCAAAATACGATATCTCCGCGCCTAGCTGCTTAGTGCTTTCTGCTCTGAGCGTGCAAATTCCAAGATCCAAAAAGAGATTTAAAGTAAAGTAGCGCCTGCCACCCTATGCGCGTGCAAATAGCTCAAAGCTGCCAAAAGTTTGCGCTCACTTCGCCACTGAGCGCAATTTACCTATTGCACAGTTATTAATGCTTTCAGATTTCAACCTATTCGCTTTTACTTTCCGTCTTTTAAATGCCTGCATGCAGCTAGCTGCAAAGACGTATTTGCTGGATACGCCTTGTAGCTCACCCCCATACCCTAGATAAAAATCCGCCGTAATTTATGCGGATATTTGACAGAAGGATTGTTTGGATGCTATCTTTCATACGAAGCCTAAAGCGCTACGCCGATATACTAATGCGCGCCATTTTTTTTGCTCTGCGCGCGCTGCCTACGTCGCTGCAGTCACAATTTTCTCTGATACGACATTAAAGACAACCTATCGCCAAAACTACCGAAAAGCTTTTAGCCTTGTTTTTTCTGATTTAGAATTTAGTCTCAATCAGTTCTTTGCTAATAAACCAACAGAACTTCCATGCTTTGATATAACCCATCCACGCGGAATTTAGCTAAATTTATTTGGATTCTTAAAAACGTGCCAACTTTTCTATCACGTCTTATTTCAAATAGCAGCAAAATTCTACCGCCACACTGCAAAGAGTTAAATTCTATCAGGCAGATTTATTAAAAATTTTAAAAGTAGCAGAAGCAGTAATAGATGATTAATGCTTTTCCAAATGGATACCGCTACCATTAAAATTTTAATCAAAAGATATCCATTAAATTTACGCTCTTTAAATTAGCAGTAAAAGCTTAAATTTCACAAGGTTTCCTATGAAAGCAAACCTCGCAATACTTCATCAAGCGGCGCAAAAAAGCCGCTTTAAATTTTATCCGGCGACGCGATTTACCCAGATCAAAAACTCATCGCTCGGGTTCTCGTCGTCTAGATGCGCGGGCGTGACGAGCTCAAGCGCGGTTTGCGGGATCGTCGTTTTAAACGTGTCCTTAAGCCACTGCTGAAATTTTACGTTTGGATGCACGAAAAAATCGTCCTCCTCGCTGTTTGGCGGCGCGCTAAAATCCTCATCCCAGCAGATTTCATCGTATCCGATCGCGAGCAATCGCAAAAAATCAAGCCCGCTATGAGCCAAAACGCAGGTCATGGTCGAGCCCGAGCCGGAGCCCATATGCACGATCTTCGTCTCGCCCGCATCGTCCAGCCACAGCGCGCACATCGAGCCCTCCGAGCCGCTGCCTGCGAATACGCAAAGCCGCTGCTTGATCTCCGCGGCAAGCTCGCGATCCTCGCCGTAAAACCAATACCTTAGCTCCTCGTCGCGATTTTTCGGCTCATCCGTGAAAAATACGATGTCCGTGCCGCCCTCGCGCTCATCGTCGCTCCAGCTCTGTTGCAGCCGATCTTGCGGGTAGAGATAGCCGCGTCTGCGCCCGCCCGCGTCGTCATAAAAGCCGTTTGCTTCGATCCACGCATAAAGCGCCTCAAGTTCGCTCGGCACGCGCATGCCCTGCGGTAGCGCCTCGCGCAGCTGCGCTAGTAATAAATTTTCCACGATCGCTCCTTTTGTTAAATTTGCCGCTCGAATTTTACTGCGTTTCGGCTAAATTTACGGATATTTTATCTGATATTTGCGGCGTTTTACGCGCTCCGTCGCCGCAAACGCAAATCGGGCTTTTAAAATTTAGTTTTTTGCTTGTGATACACGCGCCGCAGCGGTATGAGCGCATATTTGAAAAAGGGTATGAGAATTTTCAATAGAAAAATGCGTAAAATTTTACGACTTAAATTTTACTATCTTGCAATCGCTTTGCTATATTTTTTGTAAATTTACGATTTTAAATTTAGCTCTCCGCAAAGAGTAAAATTTTATCGATACCTATAAATTTAAAATTTCTCGCGTCTTTTGCTTACATGTCTCAAATTTTTGCTCAAACTCCGCGCGTATTTGCAGCTCGTTTTTCGCCCACATTTTGGTGTATCCCGAGTTCGCACTAGGAAATATACGTAGCTCGTATTCTAAAATTTCGTTATAAACGGCATTTTGTCATTATTAAATTTACAAATTTCGCCGCCGTCTGACTAACGGGCGAAATTTCGTCTAAATTCCAAGCTCGGCTCTTACGAGCGCTTCATTTTGTGGCGTCAAAAAGTCCGCGATATCCTACCACATCGAGTGAAAGCCGTATCCGCCGTCTATCATCTCGCTGCGCGCGGCATCCAGGCTCCAGCCCTGATAGATCACGCGGTACATCGCCACCACAAGCCCCGTGCGATCGGCTCCGTGATAGCAGTGCACGAGCACGGCGCCCTCCTTTTGGCGCTCGCGAATGGTGCGCAAGACGTCCGCGATCTGCGCGGGCTTTATCTCCCAGCTTTGAAGCGGCTTGTTCGCGAGCCAAAATTGATCGCCAAACGCCCTTTTGTCGCCGCCTCTGCTAAAATGGCGCAGATTTACGATGCTTTTTATGCCAAGCTCATGCAGCTTCGCGGCGTAGCTTCCATCAAGCTGAGCGCTGCGAAACAGCAGCTCGTCCACGCGGTAAAAATTTTTCGCTTCGTCGATGAGGGTTGCTTTTTGCGATGAGTTCGAGTTTGTGTCGCGTGCTGCGGTATCTGCGCTTTTAAAATGCGCGTTTTGAAATTTGGCGTCTTTTGCGTCCGCGAGATTTTGTTCCGCGCCGCTCGTTTTTCTAAAATTTATGGAATTCGCTTCTGTCGCAAGCTCCGCATTTACGCCGGTCGCAAAGCAAAATGCGGCCGTTAGCGCAAGGGTTTTAAATTTCAAATTTCATCCTTTAAATTTGGCTAAATTTATGATTTTTGTAAAATTTGACGCCAGACGGGTCAAATGCAAAATAGCAAGCGCGCCTTAATTTAACGCAAAATTTGAGCATCAAGCCCGTCCAAATCGCCGCTAGATTTTACCGCAATCCCGCAAATCGCGTCGTTAAAATCAAAATTTCGTTTAAAATTTCCCCATTCCCGCCCTCGGTATCGCTAGATCAGTACGCGGTAGTTACATTGCGTAGTTACATTGCCCTTGTAAATTTACTGAAAATAAATCGTAAAAGGGGTGCGCCCGTTTCCGCGAGCGCTGCCATAAACCTGCTTCGCAGGTGAGTTTCGTACTCGCCTCTTGCGATACTTACCCGAAATTTTAAATTTAACGGTTTTAGCTTTCGATCAGATCGGTCTGCCAGTTCGCGCCTTGCAGCGTCGTATCAAGCTGCCTGATCTGCTTTGCTAGCTCGTCCACCTGCTTTTGCAGCGCCGCGACGTCGACCGTGCTTAAAATTTTAATCTCGCTACGCGAATAAACGTCCACCTTTTGCGCGGCAGCTTGCGCGAATGCACGCAGCGCGCCCGCTTTTAGCGTGAGTATGTCGCGCTTAGCGATTAGCTCGGTTAGGCTCTTGCCGTCTGCTTTTGCGGTGCAGTTGGTTAAATTTATCCGAACGATTAGCCGCTCAAGCTCGCTTGTGAGCGCGTCTAGCTCGGCTAGCAGCGCATTAGGCTCTTCGCTGGGCTTCTCGCCCTCTTGCACCTTTGCGTTGTCCGCGAGCCTTGATTTTAGCTGCTCGATGCGTTTTTGTATGTCGGCGCGCAGTATCAGCGCCTCGGCTAGTTTCATTTTCGTCCTTTTTAAATTTATTTGCCGCCGCCAAGCTGCCTATCTTGGCCGTAGTGCGGTGAATACGGACCGTAGAGCAAGCATTTGTTGCAGTTCTGAGCTAGAAGCATCGCATCTGCGCTCGCAGAGAGCTTGTATCCCGCATCGGAGACGGTATCGCCGATCTGTTTGATAACCGCGGAGATCAGCATGCCTACAAGATCGCTACTGCCTCTGCTCGAGTCGTCGCTTACCTGCGCCGAGCCCTCCCAAAGCGTCGCGCCGCTTCGCAGATCCACGAGCTTGGCATTGACCGCCACGACGGTCGCACTATTTAGTAGCATATACGAAGTGCCGTATTTGACGACATCCATGTATAGCACGGCGTCTGCGCCGAAAATCTGTCTTAGCTTGTGCGCGGAGACGTTTTGGATCTCGCTCGCCTCGTAAATTCCGTTATTTTTGAAGGTCTCATGCACGAGCGCAGGCGAAAATACATAATAGCCCGCCTCACTTAGCGGATAGATCGCGTTGGCAAGCACGGCAGCACTTGCGTCCACTTCGGTCGTTTCGTTTGTCGGCATTAGCACCAAAATCGATCGAGGCTTAGCCTGCTGAAGCGCCGAGTAGTCGTAAATTTCAGGCTCGCTTAGAGCGCACGCATTAAAAAACAGCGCCACGAATACGCTAAAAATCGCTATTTGAGCTTTATTTTTCATTTTTTAGCCTTTTTATTCGTTTTGCCGCCCTGCTTTGCGGCAGCTTTGCCTTGCTTTGCAGAGACCGCTTTGGCGGCTTCGCGTCCGCTTGATCCTTGGGCTTTATCGGCGCCGGGCTTGGCCGCAGCCTCAGCTTTTTTAAGCGCGGCGGGATTTGTAACGAAGGTCAAAAACGGCTTTGATTCAGGGAAAGCCTGAGCTTCTTTTTCGAAATTCTCCCTCGCCCTCGCGCCGTTGCCCGCGCTTAGATACAAAAGCCCCAGATGCGAATAAAGCCCCGGCGGGACTTTGAGTCCCTTTTCGTATGCTTTTTGGATAGATTTTTCAAGCGCTTCGATCTGCTCGCCTACGTCGCCTTCCTGCTTTAGATACTGATAGGTCGAGTCCGTGTAGCTGCCGTCCCAGTAATAAATTTGATTCCGGCTCCCGCCGCCGCAGCCGCAAAAGATCACGGCCGCAGCAGCAAGAGCAAGAGCGCTGCTCGCTTTCAAATTTAATCCTTATCTCACTTTAAACGCGCCGTTTTCAAGGCCGTTTACGAGATTATTGACCGCTTCGATGATCGCTAGGCTTAGCACCTTGCCGTTTAGCGTCGAATCATAGCCCGCAGTGCCGCCGAAACCTAGCACTTCGCGATTAGATAGCTCATACTCGCCCGCACCCTGGGTCGAAAAGACCACCTCGGACGTTCTAACATCAACGATGTTTAAATTTACTTTAGAATACGCGGTTTGGGTCTTTCCTTTGCCTAAAATTCCAAACAGCTGATGATCTCCGGTCGTCTTGCGGCCAAACTCAGTCACGTCGCCGGTGATAACGTATCTGGCGCCCTTTAAGTTTTGTGCGCTTTTGGAGATTGCGCTTTCCTCTTTGATGGCGCGCATATTCGTGCGATCAAGCACCGAGAAACGTCCTGTTTGTTGTAAGCTTGAGATCAAAATTGTCTGCGCTTGGTTGCCCAGTCTGTCCTCACCGTCGGAGAACACGCCGTTGTTGTAAGAGGATTGATTATTAAAGCGTCCTACCGACACGGCGATCCGCTCGCCAGAGTAGTTGGTGTTTAAACTCGCTACCGTAGGGGTTTGCACTACGCGAGAGCTCTCTTTCGCGCATCCGCTAAATAGCGCCAGCACCGAAGCTGCAATAACGGCAGCCGATATGGTTTTTTTGAAATTCATTCTTTACTCCTTGAAAAAATTTACGTATAATATCTCATTGTTTCTTAAAATTTTATGTATAAATTTAAGCGTATAAATTTATCAAACCGGGAGCGATGATGCTTAATATTTTACTAGTCGAAGACGACGAGGCTTTGAGCTCGGCGATAAGAGAAAAGCTGCTTGATGAGGGTTTTAGCGTGAGCTGTGCCTTCGATGGCAAGCAGGCGGCAGAGGCGCTGGATGAGGCGCACTTCGATCTGATCATCTCGGACGTGATGATGCCTAAGATGAACGGCTTTGAGCTTAGCAGATACGTTAGGCGCGACGGCAAGAGCCAGCCGATACTGATTATAACGGCAAAAAGCGAGATCGAGGATATGCAGACGGGCTTTAAAAGCGGCGCGGACGATTATATGAGCAAACCGATAAATTTAAAAGAGCTCGTGCTGCGCGTGCATGCGCTGCTAAGGCGAGCCAAGATCGCAAACGAAAAGCGGCTTCTCATCGGCGGAAGCGAGCTTGACTACGATACGCTTAGCGTCCGCGCGGCGGGTGAGCGGATAAGCCTGGCGCCGAAGGAATTTCGTCTTTTGTTTTTGCTGCTAAGCTACGCGGGCAGAATTTTTACGAGATTTGAGATAATGAGCGAAATTTGGGGCTACGAAACGGACAGCGACGAGCGCGTCGTCGATACGCACATCAAAAAGCTACGGGCGAAATTTGAAAACTCCAAGGATTTTGAGATAATCACCGTGCGCGGGCTCGGCTACAAAGCCGTAAAAAAGGAGCGAGCATGAAAAAATACCTCATCAGCCTAAAAAGCTTCATCGCGTTTTACTCTTCGCTCGCATTCGGCGTGATAAATTTCATTGTCTGCTTCGCGGTTTGCATGCTTTTTTACATCGGTATCGGTGGTAAGATCGGTGGGTTTTGGGACGGAGTGGCGCTGTGCGCGATCATCTGTCTAATCACGATGGCGCTAAATTTTACCCTGCTTTACTTCGGACTTAAAATTTTATTCCGCCCGATCAAGCGGCTACTAGGCGCGATCACCGCGATCGCAAACGGCGATTTTGAGGCGCGCGCCGAGCGCAAGCTGCACGGGCACCGCACTGATTATGTCTATATGCACGAGCTGGACGAGCTCGTAGTAAACGTCAATAAAATGGCGCAGAAGCTGCAAAAGCACGAGCAGCTGCAAAAGGAGTTCGTCTCAAACGTCTCGCACGAGATGAAAACGCCGATCTCCTCGATCGCCGCGTTAAGCGAGATGATAGAGGGCGGCGTGAGCGAGGAGCGCGCGGTGCGATACGCAGCCTCCATCGGCGCGGAAGCAAACCGCTTAAGCAAGCTCTGCACCGATATGCTAAAGCTGACGAGACTCGATAGCGGCGCGGCGGTGCGCCTAGATGAGACGGTACGTATCGACGAGCAGCTTAGGCAATGCATCATATCACTGAGCCAAAGCTACGGAGAGCGCGAGTTTGAGCTCGATCTAATGCCGCTTATCGTGCTATCAAACGCGGGACTGCTAAATCAGATTTGGCGAAATTTGATCGAAAACGCGCTTAAGTACTCGCGTCGGGGCGGTAAAATTTTCGTCCGTTGCCGCGCTTGCGATGGCTTTGCGCAGGTGAGCATCAAAGACGAAGGCATCGGCATCTCGCGCGAGAAGCTGGATAAAATTTTTGACCGATTTTATCAGTGCGAGGAATCGCACAAAGAGCTAGGCAGCGGGCTTGGGCTTAGCATCGTACGCAGAGCGCTCGATATTTTAGGCGGGCAGATCGAATACGAAAGCGAACCCGGCGTCGGAACCGAGGCGCGCGTTAAAATTCCGCTTTAAATTTTAAATTAAGACGGTGCGGATGAGCTGCGTCTCGCAATTCGTAGCTCGCCGTAAAATTTCGCCCCACAGGCGCAAGCCACGCCGATGCAAGCTTTGACGATACGGGCCCTGACGGCGCAATTCTGGCCGATGCAGTCTTTGATGATGCAAGCTTTGACGACGTAAAAAAGCGCGGGCGTGTCGCGCGCCGCATTCACATAAAATTCTGCTTTAAATTTTATATCGATTTACCGCAGACGCCTCGCGCGCCGCGACGAGGTCGGAATTCTGCTTTAAATTTACCGCGTGCTGCGACTTCGCCGCCCTTTACGACTTTACCGCGCATTACGGCGAGCGGCAAGCTCGCTTAAATTTGCCGCGCCTTAACGTAGACGACCGAATTTTGTCTGAAATCTGCCGCCGCTCGCTCGCGCTTTGCAACGGATGGAGAAATTTTGTCCTAAATTTCAAAAGACACATTAAGAACACAATCATCTTATATAATCCCGCTCATAGATCGATCGGGTACGCCCCTAGCGGCCCGAGTCTGGCAAATAATGAAATTAAAAACAAAGGAGAAGCGATGAGTAAGGCCGTACTTCACTCGGTGCTAGCGATAGAGGCCATTTTATGGGGGCTTTTGTCGGCTGTGATTATAGGTGCGTAAAATTTTACGCTTTGAGCTAGGCGATCCGCCGAAATAATTTATAAAATTTACGAAATTTGCGCCCTGCCTCGCATCCGCTGCGAAAAGGGGCGCACCCTCGCTAACTATTAAATCAAAATTTTATTTACCCGCCGCTTGCTCGCGCAAAACCTCACTACGTGCAAGCCGATACCGCAAATCAAGCCGGCCGCGCGCAAACCTCGCTATACGCAACCTCGCCGCGGATAAGCCGGCTGCGCAACTAAAAATCGAATAAAATTTTAAATGCTACGAGCGGACAGACAAGCTAGTTGATGCCCTATTTCGTCCGCGCCTTTTGCAATATGTGCTCGCTCGCAAAACAGCTTGCGATAGGAAATGATTTGAACCGCGCAAATTTCAAAAATACGCGACCTGTTCCAAGCACGCAAATTTATGCCTTTGCCGCTAAGCGATTTTTAAAAGCTCTCAAGCTAAAATTTATCCCGAATTTGAGATCAAATTTAAACTCAACCCAGACGGGCGAAAATTTCACGAAAGACGTCGCAAGAAGCGAAATCTCAAAGGAGCCTAGCGTGAAAAGATTGATAAATTTCCTGAGGCGCATTTACGCGGACCTGCTCGCAGGCAGAGCGCTGCTGCATCCGATCCTGCTTACGGCTGCGTTTTTAGCGGCGAAATTCGGCACGCTATATATCATAGATCAAAAAATTTTAGAAAGCGGCTATGATTTGGGGATATTTGGAGAATTTGCTTATTACATATTTTTCGATTTTGTCGCAGGCGCCTTTTTTATAGCTCTTTGCGCGCATATAATCTATGCTTCGCCCGAAGTCAAATCGCTTAAAATTTTACGCAAAATTTTATTCGCGATAATCTTAGCATCCTGCGCGCTGGGTTATTTTGCTTCGGACGTAAACTACCAAAAACTAGGCGTCCTTGAAGCCTTTTTAATTGCCTCGCTAATTTGCATTTGCATCTATTCGGTCGCAACCGAAATATCAAACGACCACTCAAACGCAGTATTTTGGAGTTTTGCTTATGTTCTTAACTACATAGGTGCCTTATTTGTAATATTTCATGCGCAAGCCGCCGAAGTCGTAGCCGTCATTTTAATAATCTTCTGTCCGCTAGCGTGGACGTTTTATTTCAAATACGAATTTCAAAAATCGCTCGCGAAAGACGTCGCAAGCGACGATGAAATTTCAGCAAGCAAAGCGCGCGCAGAGAGTTAAATTTATAAAATTTCACCGCAAAGGGCTAAATTTATGAAATTTCGCCAGGGTCAAAATTTAAAATTTCTCGCACGGCGCTTTTATTCATTTATATCCTCAATCACCGCTTCTACGAAACGGGCTGTATCAACTAGCTTAAAGCCCCATACTTTGGGATCGGCAGTAATTTTATTATAAAAATCTTTCAATTCTTTCGCAGGAGATAATTCGCCTAATTTAAACGGGGCAAATTTTACCTTTCCGATCTTTTTTAGATGTGGCAGCAACTCCTTTAAATCCTTATGATTAAACCAGCAGTCCGTTCTAAGGAAGCCGCCGTTTTTCGAGCCTGCGATCTTGCTTTTTAAAAAATCATCCATTCCGGG
>ERZ772807.978-NODE-978-length-16408-cov-14.798569_pt1 | contig 16408 bp, 18 predicted proteins | sample MGYA00511472_ERZ772807 | MGnify/ENA primary metagenome ERZ772807 (study PRJEB29015, sample SAMEA2737947) | human oral metagenome | biome: human oral; feature: human-associated habitat; material: dental | place: China | collected 2039 ...
GCTTGCATACTTTTTCAAGATAGAAATGTTTAAAGCAGCGATAACCGGAATCGTGAAAAAGAATCATTATTAGCATGACTTCTGCCTTTGACATCGTGGAATCTCGATGATACTTTCTTTTTCCGGTAGGCTTTAGCGTATATTTTGCCACCATTGCATCAAAAAACTTGCAGAAATCATCTGCCATACAAAATATTTCAGTAACTTTGTCCTCGGTGATCATAGCGATTTTTGTTTGTAATTGCTTGAATGTTAACGCCTTGAAGTTACAACAAATTTCGCTAATCACCAAATTTATAGACACTTATAATTCGTCGAACTCACGTTAATTACCGCTGATGGCGTGCCTTACCCCATCGGAATGGTATGGCTACCCTCCGCGTTATGATGTAATAATAAAGAGGTGTGGTGGGGGAATGACGGATGACGGGGGTAACTTTGCTGCACCATCCCCCATCAAAACGGATGATGGTGCTGCGATTTCGCGTTGTATTGCGCGGTGGAAGAGCCGGCCGGAGGTTACTGGTGACGGTCGTTTCTGATGCAAGTTGAGTGCCATAGGACACAAAAAAGGCACCACATTCACATGCAGTGCCTCACCTTATAATTCTTAAAATCTATAATATGAATAAAATTAAAAAATTATTCTGCTACGAGGGTGAAGCGCTTGTAAGCCAAAATCTTCAGGTCGCCTTGCTTCTTTAACCAGGCAGCAACGCTCTCTTTGTCGCCGTCGCCAAACTGGAATTCCTGGTCAACCAAGCAGTTTTCTTTGAAGAACTTGTTCAGACGGCCTTGCGCGATATTCTGAATCATCTGCTCGTTGAGTGAAGCAGCTTTCTCTTCGCCCACGGTTTTCTTGATTTCACGCGCCTTAGCTGCATCCTCTTCGGTGAGCCATCCCTTCTTGGTGTTGCTCTCAATGTGATCTTCTGAGTCGACATGTGCGGGGTTGATGCCTGCCTTTTTCAGTGCTGCATCGACAGCCTTTGTAACCATTTCTTCTTTGGTTTTCTCGACAGCCACCTTGAATTCTTCGTCCTTAACCGACTGAGGCACAGAGCTTTCGTCCAAAGCTACGGGCTTCATGGCAGCCACTTGCATGGCTACTTTGTGACCTGCTTCTTCGTTGGCTGCGTTCAACTGCACCATGGTTGCCAAGGTATGCTTGCCCATGTGGTCGTAGATAGAGATGTTAGCGCCTTCGAGATAGTCGTAACCATCCAGCTCCATTTTCTCGCCAGTGATACCCGAACGGTGCTGAACAGCTGTTGCAGCGTCGTCGCCATTGGCCAACTTCAGGGTCTTCACCTCGTCTAAAGTCTTGCATTTTGCAGCGATAGCGGCATTCAAAATGTCCTCGGTGAGCTGGATAAAGTCCTTACCATTGGCTACAAAGTCGGTCTCACACTTCAATGCCAACATGGCAGCGAAGCCATCAACAGCCTTCACCAACACGCAACCGTTAGAGGTTTCGCGGTCGGAACGCTTAGCCGCAATGGCCAAACCACGCTCGCGAAGGATGTCTTTTGCTTTGTCAAAATCGCCATCAGCCTCGGTTAAAGCTTTCTTTACATCAGCCAAACCCGCACCGGTCATGGCGCGGAGCTTTTTAATATCGTCAATTGAAATTGCCATAATAAATCGTCTTTCGTTTTATAAATGTTAAAAAAATGATAGGATCTTATGTGAATGGCATAGGGTCTCGGCCGATCCTATTCCTCAAACAAGACCCTATGGTTGCCTTTATTCGGCAGCAGCTTCAGCGGTTTCGGCAGCTTCGGCCTTTGCTTCTTCAGCAGGAGCAGCCGTGTCTTTGCGTGCCTTGCGTGTGCGTCTCTTGTGTTCGCCCGCAACTTCTGCCTGCTCGGCAGCCGCTTTCTCGTCAACCTTCTCAACCTTGCGCTCTGCAATTCCCTCGGCAATGGCACCACAAACAGCGTTCAAAATGGTTTCAACGCTATCTTTTGCATCGTCGTTGGCCGGAATAACAAAGTCGATGTTCTTAGGATCGGAGTTGGTATCGACAATACCAAACACGGGGATGCCCAAGCGATTGGCCTCTTTCACGGCGATATGCTCTTTCATCACGTCGACAATGAAGAGGGCGTTGGGCAAACGGGTGAGGTCGGAAATCGAACCAAGGTTCTTCTCTAACTTCGCACGTTGACGGGTAACCTGCAACAATTCGCGCTTCGAGAGGTTGGCAAAAGTCCCGTCGCTCATGAGCTTATCGATGTTGGTCATCTTCTTAACGGCCTTGCGAATGGTGGGGAAGTTGGTCAGTGTGCCACCTGCCCAGCGCTCGTTCACGTAAGGCATATTGACAGATGCAGCCTTCTCGGCAACGATTTCCTTAGCTTGTTTCTTGGTAGCTACAAACAAAATCTTCTTGCCGGCCTTGGCAATCGCCTTCAAAGCCTCGGCAGCGTCGTCAATCTTGGCTACGGTTTTGTTCAAATCGATGATGTGAATGCCGTTGCGCTCCATGAAGATATAAGGAGCCATGGCGGGATTCCACTTGCGTTTGAGGTGGCCAAAGTGGCAACCTGCTTGGAGTAATTGGTCAAAATTTGTTCTTGACATTTTCTTGCTTTTAATTTAATTGTTTACTTTCTTTTAAATCCTTAATGCCACAACGCCGCTTTTTAAAGGCGACCCTGCGGGCACATTTTGCTCAGAATCAGCCCCATAGTAATCTGCTTCGGTGGCAGAGTCTGTGGAGTTTAGATACTAAACGAGAACGTTCTGTTGCCTCAAGCCGCACGCTGTCGACCGCCTCTCGGCACACCTTCAACGCACATCAGGCCGCTTGCGCCAGCCCAACGACAAGCCTCAGGCAACAAAAGTCCATCTTAACGCTTGCTGAACTGGAAGCGACGGCGAGCCTTGGGGCGACCGGGTTTCTTACGTTCAACGGCACGACTGTCGCGCGTTAAGAAGCCGGCATCTTTCAATGCCTTCTTGTCTTCGGCGTTAACCTTAACCAAAGCGCGGGCAATCGCCAGACGAAGGGCTTGGCTCTGACCCGTGAAACCACCTCCGTCGAGGTTGGCTTTGATATCATATTTGCCATCGGCTTCGAGCAACAACAGGGGTTGTTTCACCACGTATTGCAGAATTGCTGATGGGAAGAATTCTGTTAAATCTTTCTTATTGATAATGATCTTACCGGTGCCTTCAGTGAGATAAACACGAGCGACAGCGCTCTTGCGGCGACCAATTGCGTTTAAAACTTCCATCTTATCCTCTATTATTTATACTGGTTAATATCAATTGCTTTGGGCTGTTGAGCTTCTTTGTTGTGCTCAGCACCCTCAAACACGTAAAGATTGTCCATCAAAGCCCGGCCAAGACGGTTCTTGGGCAGCATACCTTTCACGGCATGACGAATGATTTTGTCGATACCATTGGCACGTGTACGGAGCTCTGCGGGCGTATTGAAACGCTGACCACCAGGGTAACCAGTATAGCGGGTGTAGACTTTGTCGGTTTCCTTCTTTCCCGTGAATACCACCTTGTCGGCATTAATAATAATCACGTTGTCTCCACAGTCTACGTTTGGAGTGAAGTTGGGTTTGTACTTTCCACGAAGAAGCTTTGCTACCTTAGAGCAAAAACGACCAACAACTTGATCGGTAGCGTCTACTACGACCCACTCTTTCTTCGCTGTTTCCTTGTTTGCGGAAATCGTCTTGTAACTTAAAGTGTTCATTTCTGAATAAAAATTTTACTACTAAAAAACATTGTTAATTACCTTCGATAACAAAGACCTCGCGGCGCCTCCAGTCTAAAAGAGACCATCCACAGCTTTTGCTTTGCTGATCAGCAGATTCACTAACCGCGTCATCTGGCCAGAGAGAACGCTATTAACACCACTGAACTGCTGAGAATTCTAAGCACTTTCTCAACAATCGGCGTGCAAAGATACATATTTTATAACAGGGATGCACCCAGAGCACCCTCCAAAGCACTATATATTACATATATTTAACGCTTTTATAATTTTTTATTATCCCACACCATCCCCCCATCACCCCCATTTTTGTGACCATGTAAATGATGATGATGCGATGCCACCACAAGGCATTCCCCCACAAATGGCAAGGGCATGCGCGAAGAAAGGTGTGGGAGAGGTTACCCCGCCATCCGTCATTCCACCGCATAATACAACACAAAATTGCGGCACCATCATTCGTTTTGATGGGCGATGATGCAAGAGAATTACCCCGAAGGGGTTATACTTTTGATAGGGCAGGGTTGATGAGCGCAGCGAAATCTACCCTGTCTGACGACGTTCACCACAGAATGCTACCCCCTTGGGGGTTGTACTTTTTAAAATTCCCCGTGCGATTTCCCCATTCATCTTCGTTTTTGTGACCATGTAAATCATGATAATGCGATGCCACGGATGGTTACATGCGATGTATTCGATAGCACAAAGAGAGAAAGTACAACCCCCAAGGGGGTAGCATTCCGCCTACTTCACTCCCCAGGGTAGCCTCCTATCGTCGGCAACCCTGGGCTATCAAGAGTACAACCCCGGTGGGGTTGCATCATCACCAACCATTGATTACCACGCCACGGCACAGAGATAGTGCGCAAGATGGGCATTTATTATAATTCCACAACATGGGGTGTGACCACATCGCCACGTGGGATTGCACGCCACATCGCCATTCATCACCACGCCATCACATAGGATATCATCACGCCACCCGATGGGGTTGCCGCATCATCATCCATTGATTATCATGTCACGGCATAGGGATTGCGCACCACATGGCCATTTATCAGCACACCATAACGTGGGCTGTGACCACATCACCACGTGGGATTGCACGCCGCTCACGCCTCTTCCTCGCCCTCCTCGGCGGCAAACTTGATGTTGCGGGGGTGGTGTTTCAAAATCTCCTCGCGCAGGGTTGCCGTGTCGATGTGCGTGTAAATCTCTGTGGTCGAGATACTTTCGTGCCCCAACATGGCTTGGATGGCGCGCAAATCGGCACCCCCTTGCAGCAAGGCCGTGGCAAAACTGTGGCGCAAGGTGTGGGGCGAGATGGTTTTTTGAATGCCTGCCGCCTCGGCCAACCGCTTGATGATGATGAGAATCATCGTGCGGGTGAGCCGATGGCCGCGCCGATTGAGAAACACATAATCTTCCTGTCCGGGCTTGATGGTCAAGCGGTTGCGGTCGCCAAACCAAAACTGAAGCTCGCGAATGGCACGCGGCGAGATGGGCACTAACCGCTCTTTGTTACCCTTTCCGCCCACGCGAATGAAGCCATCGTCAAGGTAAAGGTGGGAGAGTTTGAGGTTCACCAACTCCGAAACGCGCAGCCCACACGAGAACAACACTTCGATGATGGCGCGGTTGCGATGCCCCTCGGCCTTCGAAAGGTCGACAGCCGCCTCGAGCATGTCCACCTCCTGCGTCGACAACACCTCGGGCAGATGCTGTGCCTGCGCAGGCGATTCCAACAGTTCGGTGGGGTCGTTTTCGATAAATCCGTCCAACACGAGGAACCGATAGAACGACCGCAGGCCACTCAGCACACGGGCTTGCGAGCGCGGACCCACCTGCAAATCGTGCAGCGAGGCCGAGAAATGCTGCAAATCTTCCAGCGTCACGTGCAGCACCTCCAGCCCATTCTGCGCACAATAGTCCAACAACAGACCCACATCGTGCAGGTAGGCCTCGAGCGTGTTGCCCGAGTAGTTGCGCTCCAACTGCAAATAGCGCTGATAAACTTTCAGCAGATTTGCCGGCGATTTCTTGCTTTTTTCCATCTAATGTCGTATATTTGCTGGGCGAATGTATGGGCTTTTACCCAGCAGCAGCACAAAGATAACGAAAAAAAACGGAACAATGAAAATTCAGATTATCAATGGTCCCAACCTCAACCTCTTAGGTCGGCGCGAACCATCTATCTATGGCGACAGCTCGTTTGAGCGCTATCTGTCGACCTTGCGTGCACAATTCCCCGACGTGCAGATAGATTATTTCCAAAGCAATGTCGAGGGCGAGCTCATCAACCAGTTGCAAGCGGTGGGCTTTGACTGCGATGGTGTGGTGCTCAATGCAGGTGGTTACAGCCACACGAGCATCGCCCTGCACGACTGCATCCGTGCCATTGCGGCACCGGTGATCGAGGTGCACATCAGCAACCTCTATCAACGCGAGGCCTTTCGCCACCAGTCGATGCTCAGCAGCGTGTGCCAGGGTGTCATCGTGGGACTCGGTTTGCCGGGCTATGGCTTGGCCGTCGAAGCCTTGGTGAACCGCAAACGGCAGGCAAAATAGGCCATGAGCAGGCATGGCGACCTCCACATCCCCGGACTGCAGCCGCCCGAAGATGCCCTTGAGGCCTATGTGGCGCAACACACTTCGCCCGAGGATGATTACCTCTATCGGCTCTATCGCGCCACCAACATCCACACCATTCATGGGCGCATGGCCAGCGGTCATGTGCAAGGGCAGCTGTTAAAGATGCTCGTGGCGATGCTTCGGCCGCAGCGGGTGCTCGAGGTGGGCACCTTCAGCGGTTACAGTGCACTCTGTATGGCCGCCGCTTTGCCCCCCGACGGACGCCTCTACACGTTCGAAGTGAACGACGAAATGGAGGATTTCACCCGCCCATGGATAGCGCAATCACCTTGGGCACAGCAGGTTATCTTCACCATCGGCGATGCCAACGTGCTGGCACCTCGGTTGGGAATAACCTTCGATTTTGCCTTCATCGACGGCGACAAGCGCACCTATATCGAAACCTATGAGATGGCGATGCGCGTGCTGCGGGTGGGCGGTTTCATGGCGGTCGATAACACGTTGTGGGATGGTCATGTGGTCGATAGCGCCTATGATCACGATGCACAGACCGTGGGTATCCGTGCGTTCAACGACCATGTGCTGGCCGATCCGCGTGCCGAACAAGTGATTTTGCCACTGCGCGACGGGCTCACCTTGGTGCGAAAGGTGGCCGAGGAATAGCCCGTGCCGGAGCAACTGCCCAAAAAGAGGCATCCACTCCCGTGGACACCTCCTCATCACTAATCCTTTTACTCTTAAAAATAGTCGCTAATACCTATTGAGATTGAATCTATAGAAAAAAGTAAATCATCTATATTCTATTTCTACTACCGTCGCAAAAATAACCCATTTTTTCCATACCATTGTTACCAATTGTGCTTGAAAACTTACCAATAATTCGCTTTTTTACGTAATGGATATTTGGTTAGGCCGAAAACCTCTCGCGTTTTAGTAATACCTTAATTCCACAGCATAAAATCTTTTAAGAAATCCAAGTGCCTGGGAAACAAGGTTCTCACAAGAATTTATGCTGCGGAGTTAAGGTTAATCATCTTTTCTGTTAAATCTAAATATTACATAATTGGGATTATATTTTCGATAATCATTTCCAGGCATAAGCGTTCTTTGTCTAAAATCAGAAACCCATTGTTTCCCATGACATTACCGAGCTTGGCGTAAACGGTATACCCGTCTTTGTTATAAACCATTTTCGCTACAATAACGCTCTTCCTACTATGTTTATTACTCCTCAGTTAGGTCCTTTTTTATATACTGATAGAATTTCTCTAATGGAATTATTATTGAACAGCTATTATAGAAGAAACTTGGTGTAAAGATATTTTTACTTAGATGTAGTTCTTTTAGAACTAAGTATTCGTCTAATATAACGATATGTGGCAATATATCGGAATAAGATAATTTCAGATTATCTTGATTATTAGTTATAAAAAAAAGATTGAAGCATTCACCTACTTTTATTACTTTTATGAGATTCTGAAATAGGTCTTTATCAAAAGTGGCGTTCACATCAAGCCCTATTTGGAGTAGATTAGTATGCTCTTCTCCCTTTGTAAAGAAACGTCTTCTTACTTTTTTTTTATTTGATGTATTTATACTATCATTTGAAAGCCACACCCATACATTATGTGTAGAATTATTATACAAAGTATACTTAATTATTGATATACACTCATTACCTATGTTATAAGATATTATAGTACTATCTAATTGTATAATTCGATCTTGAGCAAATGTCATAATACTTGACGATAAAAACAATTGTATAAAAAGAAATAAATTAATTCTCATTTTTTACCCCCCTTTCATCCATATGCTTCCGAGATTCCTTTTTCGAGTTGATAATTCCCTTAACTCCGCAGCATAAATTCTTGTGACAACTCCAAGTGCCTGGGAAACAAAGTTCTCACAAGAATTTATGCTGCGGAGTTAAGGTATCTCATAAAATATTCCACTTTTATTAATCCTAAAAGTCTTCCACTTTTTCCTTTTCACAGTAGCATCTTGATACTTGTATAAAGTAATAAGATAATCACTGCTAATTGTAAAATCAATAATTTCATTACCATCCATACGTCCAATGGTTAATGATGATTTAATTCTATTACTCTCAACTATCACTAGATCATAAGTTTCAATATCTGTTTCAGTATTACATAGTATTATAGGCTGCTCTGAATTTATAGGTGGTAGATACAAATACTCATTATATGAATACTCTACTCCAAAATATCTCTTCACCAATTTAGATAAATTATCCTTAGGGTTATAAGTATAAGTAGGATAAACTCTATTAACTTTATCCGTATTCCCGGAGTTATAGTAATCATTAAAATCAAAAGGTAGCTTGCAATAATTTATATCATTCTGCCTTATAAGCTTTCCATCTGAATTTATATGAAGGCATCTTGTAATATAGTCATTATATAAGTCTTTATTATATTGCAAGAGTATTCCATCATCAGGGTCATTCGTGATATCAATCAGACTCTGTTCATGAGTATTTAATTTTATCCAACCGACTGTATTTATGGAATTTACTCCCGAATCTTCTACGTACAACTCTATCGTGAAAATTTCATCATTTTTCTCTGTGATTTTTGCCTTCAATTGATTCTTAAAAGGATTCTCAAAGTTTGCAGACGACACAATTAACTCTCTTAATTTATCATCACAACTTTTAAAGCTATCAACTCTTTCAATTTTACTATTTGAAGTAGATGTCTTAATTTGCTGCTTTTGAGATGCCGTACTACAAGAAAAATAAAGCAGACAAGTGATAAGAAAGAATACTATTTTTTTCATATTTACCTTAATTCCGCAGCATAAATTCTTGTGAGAACTCCAAGTTTCTGAGAAACAAAGTTCTCAAAACACTTGAATATGTCAGAATTTTCACCTATCTTGGTGCTGCAAACATAACAAGTAAGCAAAAATCTGACATGACAAAGGTAGCAATTAAAAACGAGAATATCACTTCTTTCGGTGGAATTTACATCATTTCTTTGTGGCTTTTCATACTTCCCCATTGGTTTGGGTGGGGGATTTCATGATTATGCAAGAACCAAGAACCCCGGAAAATCCCCATATCAATGGATAAATCCCAAAAATGTCACTTCAATATATAAAAGTACCTCACAAGGAATAATGCTGCGGAATTGAGGTTTTGGAAAATATATTTGCCAAGCCATGAGGTAAGGTTATTTTTAATGTTTACTTTGCACCAGTAATTTTAATATGCGGTTGAGCCCTTTTTCACGAGCAAGTTCTATGGGAGTATTCCCTATATTGTCTGTAATATTAGTTTTTGCACCATACTCTAATAATAGTTTTACTAAATTCTCATTCCCATTTTCAATTGCTATTATTAGGGGGTAAGTCACATCTCCCCCCAAGTTTCCAACTCCATTCACATTGGCTTTATTTTTTAATAATAGTTCTGGTATAGTTGTGTTATTATTATAACAGCTGAGTACTAATGGGCAAAGACCATCTTCATTGTAAGGTGTATTTACATTTAATCCTTTATTTATAAGATATAGAACCATATTCTCATTTTGAGTATTAATAGCGACATATAATGCGTCATAAATATAGATGTCATCAGCATACACCTTATATAGATCTGCCTTCATTTTTATCAAATGTTCTACCGCTTCTTTATTATTATATAGACATGCGAATCCCAATAAAGAATAAGAATGAGTAGAATCTACCGCTATCAAGGAGTCTACATTACTTATTTCTTTTATTGTAGAAACAAAGGTTATGTTATCTTTCTTTTTTATAGCTTCAATAACATTTGAATAAGAGTTTGAGTTATTACTTTTTGCACTATAACTTATAATTAGAACACAGAGTAATGATATTAATAATTTCTTTTTCATCAAAAATATAATTATATTAACATACAGTTATCCAAACTTACAAAAGATACAGAATTTATCTAAAGATAGTGAATGAAATGAGTTCTTCCATTCACATATCATAAATATATTTTATTGATTTATTTCGATATGAATAGCAGCTTCTCCTTTATCACCTTAATTCCGCAGCATAGGCATATCCCATCATACTATCTGACTTTTCTGAAGAAACAAGCCCTTCCGGATTATTGGGTGTCGGTCGTACTTCTATGGGTGATGCTGTCCCAGGGCCTTCAATATATACTTTGTCTATAGGTTTATTAGGATCCTTGAGAGATGTTTCATACATATCCCATGAAGATGCCACATTGGTGTATGAACCTTGATAACTATCATCTATATTTTCCCAATGGTCTATGTTATATTTATTGTTTTTAGTTCCATCAAAAAAGACACCCATAGTAATGCTGAGCTTTCTCTTTTCTTTTGATGGAGGAGATGATTTTGAAGGTAATCCTGCCTTACATTTGCGGTTCGTATATTCATTCATACTCTTATTCTCCTATAAATTTAAAAGTGCTTGAATGCTGATCTCTATGATTATTAAAAAAAATATCATCATCATCACTATCTTTATTTTCCGGTGTTTCTCTAAACACATGTATTTTGGTTTCCTCTAATTCATATTTTTTATCTCCTACTTGCAGAAAGATATCGAAACCATTATTATATTTATCGATATGAACAATCAACTCACCCTTTTGTCGGCAATCCCGTCCTAATGCCAAAGGGAATAAACGTAACACTTCTTCCTCATCAAAGAAAAACTCACCCATATATAAAGTATCTGCTACTTGCCAACGGCAGATGATATATTTTATACGCGCTTGCATATCTTTGGGAACACGGTCGTCATTACAATATAATTCACCGTTCGAGAAATGACTCATCACATTAGGGGATAAAATAGTCTTTTCATTTTCAAACACAATTTTCAAGTCATATCTGAAGCGTTCTGCGTATTGATCCCATAAATTGAGAGGAATACCATTCTTTTTCAAATTTTCTGCAGCACCTTCGTAATCTTTAATGGCACTTTCGCAAAGCTTTTCCGTCGTACCATGTATCATAAAAGCATCTTTTTCAAAATCTTTTAATGACATCTGACCTTCTTTTCCCTGCAAAGAATCACAAACTAATGTACATCTTGTTGTACAATCCAAATACAGCCAAATTTTACCTCCCGGTAGCAATGTCACAACAAATCCCGTATATTGTCTATTTTTCTTATATTCGCTATCATAAACATTTTCACGAAATAATTCCAAGATCCTATCCTGTAGTTCTTGACTAAATTTGATATTGGCTTTATAATACTTCTTCTCTGCATAAGAAAGCCATAATACATCTAAACCGTTGGGAAGATCAAAACCTCCTTCCGTATCAAAATCATCTAATCCGACACCACCAGAATGTACTCCGATACCGGTACCGATAAAATTTTCCATAATAGGATACCGTCCGCTTTCTCCGAAAGTAACAAAAGCATATTTGGTTTCAACCGGATAATATATTGGAGCTGCAACCGAAGGCTCCCAAACAAATTGCGTTTTTGTCTTCATCTTAACATTAGATTTACATGATGTACAGATAAAAACCGACATCATAATAATTATTGTATGTATAAATAAGCCTTTATTTGCCATGCCTTATATATGCAATTAACCTTTTTCAACATCTACCTGAACTTTACCTTTAACATACATTCTCTTTTTTGATGCAATAACTGTATCCTCATTTGATTCCATGTGTATTTCAGATTCCGAATGTATATCGATGTCTTTACTCGTCTTGATTTTAAGATTTCCTCCTAATTGTCGTTCTTCATCCTGCGCAACTGTTACAGAGAGATTCTTGTCGACATTGGAAGTTGAATCACCTTTTACCGAGAAAGTCGAATCACCGCCGATACTTATATCCGATTGCTCTCCTACAGACATACTGAAATTCTTACCTACATGAACATTCATATTCTCGGAAGCATTAATATTGACAACGTACAATGACCATCATCAAAAAGAGTAACGTGAGCGTTGCTATTCAGCGAGGCTGGTTAAGCCATCAGAATGTCCATTTGGCAGCAAGTGTAGGGAGCGCATAGAAACGATTGTGCTCGCCGCGCTTATTCCACACAAAGTTGTTGCTCAGCTCCACCTCGCTGCCAAGGCTCAGGTTGACGCCTTGCATGCCGCGTAAGGTGTTGAGGTTTACCCAAAACTGCGGTTCGGACATGACGATGAGTTTGCCATTAACATCGGGATTATACCACACATCGCAAAAGCCGCTGAACGTGCAGAGGCCTTTTGCAAAGGTGATGCCCCATACCTCGGTGAGCTGAAAGCCGCTGAACGGACGGGCACCATAGTGGCGATTTTTGAAATAATATTTATAGAGTGCCTGCACCGAAAAGGTTTTCGAGAAGTCGGCACTATGCCAGTTCCACGCACCGCCGAGGAGCACGGCATGTTGAAATCGATTGGCTTGCCACGTGTCTTCATCGCTTGCCAAGCCGCCATTATATTCTACATGCGCAGCCCATTGCTTGTTGCGCGAGACGTTAAACTCGCGTGCAATTTCCCAATAGGCGCCTGCCACGCCATCGCGCTGATAGTCGATGTCGGTGAAGGTGAAGGTGCTGCCCCATTTGTCGGGCTTAAACAGCTCGAGTGTGGTGGTGAGCGAAGGGCGATTGGTGAGATCTTTGCAGAGCGAGTGGCCTAAATCATAATGCACTTGAATGTTTTGTGCAACGGCTGTAACTGCCATGATGGCAAAGAGGAACAGGAATGATGCTTTTTTCATTTTATATAATCGGAATTAAAAGTGATGCTAAGGTTGCAGATGGGTATCCAACGTTGCGATGGCCTCTTGCATGTCGGCCGCAAAGGAGGCATGCGTGAGCAGAAAGCCCTCCCTGCCCCGGGCCAATGCTTTGTAGAGCTGTGGATCCATCTCGTTGACATAGCCACTAATGGCATATTCGATGTCGTCGCGCTGGCGTTCGCTATGCGAGAAAGCATAAACCTGCCATTTCTGATGGAAGAAGCAATAGGCCGAGGCAATGCTCTGTGGTGAAACTTGGTCGATGTTCATTGTGCTTAATACCATTGCACGGCGTTGGTGTAGCCGCTTTGTTTGTCATATTTGAGTGCATCGGTCAGGGTGCTGGCATTGCAACGGAAAGAGAAATTGTAGCTGGTGTAGGGGGCGATGACCACCGAGCAGCTCATGTTGAAGCAATGCAAATCGCGTTGCAGGCTGGCAGTGGTCATGCTGATGGCATGGGTGTTGAAGTCGTAGCCCGAGGTGAAACTGATGTTCCACCCTTCGCTAAGCCTCACGTTGCCGCTGACGTTGAGCGTCTGCGTGAACATGTAGGGATAGCGCATGGTGTTGTAATTGAACTTGGCGATGTCGGTGTTCTCGCGCATGGTGATGCCGTAGCCAAAGGTGAGCGACCACGGCATGGAGAATGACATGTAGCCGTCATCGTCGGTCTTGGCCTTTGCCGAAGTTTTATCTTGACGTGCATTGCGCTGCCCCTCAATCATCGTGTCGTCGACATTCGATTCGATGTCGGTGTCGATACCTTCAGCATCTTTATGCTTGTGCAGACCATCGTCGTCGTCCTTCGGGCCGCCTCCGAAGAGATGCTTGAGCTTCTCGGGCGTGAGGGTGAACGAAATGTTTTGCGACATGCCTTGAAAGCGCCCTATCTTGCCCATGCCCCAATAGGTGTGTGTGCCGACGTAGGGATGGCCATTGGCATCAAGCTCGTAGGCATAGGACGCAAAGACGGCGTCGAGGTTGAACGTGTAGTTCTTCCACCACTTCAAACGAAGATTGACGCCGAGGTCGCTCCACGGACGCAGTTTCTCGGCCATGTTGTAGGACATGCGGAAGCCCAGGTTGTCGATGATGCTGATTTTCTTGATGCCCGTAGAATCCTTATCCGACTTGATTTTCATTTCGATGTTGTTATCCAGCGAGAAACTAACGCTTCCTGTTTTTCCTCGTCCGGGTGCACCGTAGAGGTTGGGCTGGAAGGGCGAATATTCCACGAGGCTGACGTTGCCGTGGGAATCGGTGCGCTGGTAGGTGGCATAGTAGCCGTAGCGCGAGGTTCCGAAGTCGGGCGCATAGCTGAAGCTCACCTGCGGAGAAAGCACATGGCGCACAGCTTGTATTTTGTCGCCGAAGAGCTTGCGATTGGGCAAGAACATGCCATAGAGTTTGGTGCTGGCACTGAGGCTCAAGTCCCAGTTGTAGACGTTGTAGAAGCCGTTGACAAGTTCGGTCTGTTCTTTCTGTGTGGCCACATCCCAGGTGCGAAGGGTTTTGTTGCTGTACATGCGGTCGGTGACGTTGAACGAGGGGTTGACGTTGATATAATTAAACAAGGTGAAGCTGCCGCTGATGGGGATGCGGTGTTGCATGCCGTTGCGCCAATCTTTGGTGAGGTTGGAGTGGAGCAGCTGGTCTTCTTTCGTGTTAATGGAGTTGCTGAGTTGCCCGGTGTAACTGACGGATATTTTCTCATACCATCGTTCGGCACCGACAACATGCCGCCGCTTGAACGGATAGAAGCGGGCAAGGTTGATGTTGAGGTCGGGCAAGGTGAGGGCAATGGTCTCGTCGCGCATGTTCTGATTGAGATTGGCGGTGGTGCTGAGCGTCAGGCCAATGCTCGAGAACGAGGTGCTCCAGCTCACGGATGAGGTGCGCGTCGATTGCGTCATCGTCTGCGGATTATAAAGGCTTCCGAGATTGTTGCGCTCGTAACTGCTCGTGGCAAAGTTCACGCTGGCCGAGAAGGTGCTGTAGGGGTTGGCCTTGGCATCCTGCCTGTGGCTCCATTGCACCTTGAAGCTCTTTTGGTTGACATAGTCGGGCATGCCCTTGTCACCGGTCTTGGTGTTTTGAAAACTGGCGTAGAAAGTGCCGTTGTAACGATAGCGCTTGCGATAGTTGCTGGCGGCACTGAGCCCCCATGAGCCGCGCGTATAGATTTCGCCGAGGAGCTTCAGGTCCCATCGATCGCTCATGGCGAAATAATATCCGCCGTCGCGCAGATAGAAACCACGGGTGCTTTCGTCGCCGTAGGTGGGCATGATGAAGCCGCTGGAATATTTCTTCGTAAAGGGAAAGAAGCCATAAGGAATGGCCAAGGGCAACGGAACATCGGCCACCACGAGATAGGCCGGGCCGAAGACGACATCCTTGCCGGGGCGCACCTTGGCGCGTGAGAGCGAGATGTAGAAGTCGGGATGGTCGAGGTCGCAGGTGGTGTAGCGCCCGTGTTGCAGATAAACATTGCCCAAAGAGTCGCGCTTCGCCAATTCGCTGCGCAGATAGCCCTCCTCCTGCTGCGTGTAGGTGTTGCGGATGAGCCCCTTTTTGCTTTTAAAGTTAAACGCAATGGTGTCGCTCTCGTAATTGTCCTTCCCCATGGCAAAGACAGGCGTTCCCGTGAGCTTCTTCGAAGCCGTGTCGCGCACCCCCGTTGCATGAATGATGCTGCTGTCCATGTTGACATGAATGCGCTCGCTCTTGAGGTTCATGTTCTCATATTTCACGTTCGACGAACCATAAAGATAGGCCGTTCGGCTGCGCGCATCATACACCATCGAGTCCTTGGCCGCGAAGTCGATGGGCGCTTCGATGCCATTCTTCTTTTGCCGATTGAGCGAATCGAGACGAATAGAGTCGTCGATGGCCTGATTGTGCCGATAGATGGCGCGTTGCAGCGAGTCCATCTTTGTGGTGTCCACAGCCATGCGCGCAACACTATCCCCCGGCAGACTATCTTTCATTGCAGCCGTCTGCGCCCCACCCTTCTTGCGCTTTTTGAGCAAGGGATAGTTGACGCCGGCCATGACCATCAGCACGGCGAGCAAAAAAGCTGCAATAAACGAAAATCTTCTCATTGGGCTGCAAAGTTAGCAATTAATCTGTAGATTGTCCAACCCACGGCGTTAAAAGATGATTAAACCCCACGTGGGCAGCAGCGCGTTATGCCGCCGTTCAAACCTTTGCCGCCAACCTTTTTTCGAATGAGTCCGTCGGCGAACTGTTTGCCGGCAACCTTTTCTTGAATTAGTCCATCGGCGAACTGTTTGCCGGCAACCTTTTCTCGATTTAGTCCGTCGGCGAA
>ERZ772807.980-NODE-980-length-16392-cov-43.828181_pt1 | contig 16392 bp, 15 predicted proteins | sample MGYA00511472_ERZ772807 | MGnify/ENA primary metagenome ERZ772807 (study PRJEB29015, sample SAMEA2737947) | human oral metagenome | biome: human oral; feature: human-associated habitat; material: dental | place: China | collected 2039 ...
CCGAAAAACTGCGTTACCACCGCATCATCATCATGACCGATGCCGACGTGGACGGTGCGCACATCCGCACCCTGCTCCTGACCTTCTTCTACCGCCAAATGCCCGAACTGGTCGAACGCGGCTACATCTACATCGCCCAACCGCCGCTCTACAAAGCCAAATATGGCAAGCAAGAGCGTTACCTCAAAGACGAACTTGAAAAAGACCAATGGCTGCTCGGTCTTGCCTTGGAAAAAGCCAAAATCGTTTCAGACGGCCGCACCATCGAAGGCGCAGAACTTGCCGACACCGCCAAACAATTCCTGTTGGCGAAAACCGTCATCGAACAGGAAAGCCGCTTCGTGGACGAACTCGTCCTGCGCGCCATGCTGCACGCGTCACCCGTCGATTTGACGTCGTCTGAAAACGCCGATAAAGCCGTTGCCGAACTTTCCGGTTTGCTCGACGAAAAAGAAGTCGCCCTCGAACGCATCGAAGGACACGAAGGCAACCGCTTCATCAAAATCACCCGTAAGCTGCACGGCAACGTCATGGTCAGCTACATCGAACCCAAGTTCCTCAACAGCAAAGCCTACCAAACCCTCACCCAAACCGCCGCCGCGCTCAAAGGCTTGGTCGGCGAGGGCGCCAAGCTTTACAAAGGCGAGAACGAATATGATGTGGACAGCTTTGAAACCGCGCTGAACATCCTGCTCCAAAACGCCCAAAAAGGCATGTCCATCCAGCGATACAAAGGTTTGGGCGAGATGAATCCCGAGCAGCTTTGGGAAACCACGATGGATCCCGCCGTGCGCCGTCTGTTGAAAGTGCGTATCGAAGACGCCATCGCCGCCGACGAAGTATTCGTTACCCTGATGGGCGATGAAGTCGAACCGCGCCGCGCCTTCATCGAAAACAACGCCCTGATTGCGCAAAATATTGACGCTTGATAGGGGCTGAGACATGAAAAGGTCGTTTGAAAATGGGGATTTCCGGTTTTCAGACGACCTTTTTTGATTGGTGGGAACCAAGACAGATAAAACAAATACGGCAGATTCATTTATTTTTTGATACGACACCTGCCGTCATTCCCTGTGCGGACAAGAAATGACGACAATAAGCATTTCAGACGACCTTCAGACAGGTTTGGCGGCAATACCGTAGGGGCAAATCAAGACCCAACGAATTCTTTTCGCCCCAATGCCTTGTCAGGTTTACCAACCCGCCCTGCTCCACCCGTAAGCCGAAAATTCCTGCCCGACACCCCCAACAAAAAACAAACCCTGTTGCAATATCATAAATTACGGTAAATTCGCAAAGGAAACCCCTTACCTTCCAACCATCAAGGAGTAAGCCATGCGTTTGATTATCGCCGCCCCCGCCAACGGGACAACATTAAAAAACACGCTCAAGGCGCATTTGCAAAACGATCCGCGAGTTGACAGCCTAACCGATTTATCCTCATCGGATGGCACCTATCCGCAGCTTTCGTTTGCTGCGGCGCAAGAGGTAGCGGCAGGGAGAGCCGACCGCGCTATTTTAATTTGCGGCACAGGAGTCGGGACGGCGATCGCCGCAAATAAAGTCCGCGGCATACGGGCAGCAACGGCGCATGATTTAATCACATTGCGCGGCTCGGTAGAAAACTACGATGCACAGGTATTGTGCATGGGACAAAACGTCATCGCCGCCCCCGCTGCCTGGGCATTGGTGGACATTTGGCTGAATTTGCGCCACAACACGGCTAGCGGATACGCACCGAAAGTCGGAGAAATCGAAGCCTACGAATGCGGTAAATAGTACGGTTTTTGCAAAAGGTTAGTCTAGACTCTCCATTCCCGCCCCGCTTGTATGAGGATGGCCCATCGCAGCATGAGCTTTACCCGCAGATTATTTTTGAGGTAAGGTCGCCTGAAATCTCTCCGCTACCGTCATTCCCGCGCAGGCGGGAATCCAGGCCTCGGCATTTTGGGAAGATTTCAAGGATGCCGCAACCTCAAATTTCCAGATTCCCGCCTGCGCGGGAATGACGAAATTGCAGCCCTCTTGTTTTGACCTGCCATATTTCGCGGGTAAAGCCCACGCTACGGTTGCCCGCCTGAAAGTTTGCAACGTGGGCTTTACCCACGGATTAAGTTCCATCTAAAAAAGTGGTCGTCTGAAAAGCCTGCGTACACAGGGATTCAGACGACCTTTTATTTAACGGATTAAAATAAAACAGGATATTTTCAACAGCTACTTCCGTGCAGAGAGAAGCAAAAATGGCAGCATGGACGGAGTTTTTTGCCAGTCATAAATGCGAACCGGCCTGAGACCGGCATACTGACGTATCCTGCATTTTATCCAAACAGACAAAAAGAGCCTGCATAAAGCAGGCTCTTTATTTAGACTAATCGTATCAGATTAGAATTTGTGACGCAGACCAACTGTACCAGCAGTTTTCTCGTATTTGTTGTCGCCTTTGCCTTCTCTCAACCAGCCGGCAGAAATCAGGGCAGAAGTGCGTTTAGAGAAGTCGTAGTCAGCACCAACGATTACTTGGTTGTATTGGGTATTATCTTGTTTCACACCATCTTTTTTAGCTTTGAAGCCGTGAGCATAAGAAACGCGAGGCATTACATTACCAAAACGATAACCACCAGTTACAGCAACCTCAGTTTGGTCATTTCGTTTACCTGTAGTTGCATTTTTAGATGCATCATATTGACCAGCGACAGCAACCAAAATATTGTTTGCATCGTAACCAGCAACTAAGCGGTGAGTTTGGTGATCTTTAACAGGAGAGATAATATCACCAACTTTTGCAGCAAGATGATTGTCAACGTCAGCCTGAGTTGCTTCCACTAAATCATGTTTTGCAAATTGACCAGCGTAACGACCGAAGAAACCGGAATTTTCATAGTTCAAACCAGCATGGTAAGAGGCACCACTCTTAACCTTATGACTGTATTTATCCTTAGGATTTGCATTGTCGCGAGGTTGGTATTGAGCACTTGCACTGAACCCCCCAAATACAGGAGAGTCGTAGCGAACAGATACTTTACGATCGTCAACACGTTTCAACTTACCCAATTGCAGAACATCAGCATTTGAATCACCAGATTCCCAAGGATCGATACTGTCGCTGCTGTCTTTCAGAGGGGTATTCAGTTTACCGGCACGGATTTTACCGAAGCCACCTTCCAAACCGATGAAGGACTCGCGAGTACCCCAACCGCTGTCAGAACCAGCGACAGAAGTATTTTGCTCTACTTGCCAAATCGCATTCAGGTTATTGCTCAGGTGTTCATGACCTTTAAAACCGATACGTGAACCGTAGTCAGCGATTTCAGTAGCAGTTTTGGTTGTTTTGCTGGTAGTTACACCGTTAGCATCTGGAGCTTTTTGTCTAACTCGGGAAATGTCAACACCGGCTTTAACTTGACCGTACAGAGTCACGTCAGCCATAGCTGCAACAGGCAAAGCTGCCAAAGTCAGAGCAATCAGAGATTTTTTCATTGCTGTATTCCTTTTCTATCGTGAAGAAATAACTTAAGCAGACCTGGATAGAATCCGCTTAGGCTTTACATTATCGCTGGAATCAGCGATTCCATGACTCTTACTATAATTGTTCCTCTCTAAAAAAACAAACTTTATTCACTACCCCTACTGACCGCCTGACCTCACAGCACCCGCATTACAACAAGGCATTCTCAATATTTTCCTTATAAATCATGATGTAATATCAACTCACCCGTTGTTTGCATTTTTACAACACAATTTCCTAAACGGTCGTTTTAGGCGATTGGCTGTTGTTTTTTAGCTAAATCAGCCGGATGAATGAATAAGCGGGTGCAGGTGTGTACTTTCTTATAGCATGCAATTTATGGAATTAGCCGGTCATGAACATTAGGTATATTCCCTCCCTCAATGTAGAAACATAAATCCTGCCCTTTGAATTTGCGGTTTCGTCGGTGTAACACCGACATGACCTGTCCCGTAGTTTCCTCAAAAGAAAAGGTCGTCTGAAAATCTTTGTATTGATTTCAGACGACCTTTTGCCATTGGCACATACAATTCCCGCAAACCAAATTTCTGGAAAGGTTGATAGAAATATCTATTCGGGCAGACTGTGACCTTATTGATGCAGTGCGGGCATTACCCGCAACAGACTTTGGCAAAGAAAGATTCTCCATAAGCACGCACTTAGATTTCAGACGACCTCACAGCCATATCGGCATTTCGGGACGAATGATACCGAACTCTGGCGGATAATCCACTCCGGACAGGTACAGCCCATCAGGCATAAAAGTCGGCGGGGCTTTTAATCGGCTGCGCTCTTCGATTAAGTCCTGAAATCCGGAAACGCTAAGCCTGCCGCTACCAACATAAACCAATGCACCCATGATATTACGCACCATATGATGCAAAAAGGCATTGCCATGTAAGTCTAGTTTTAAGAATTGCGGCGTACCGCTGATTTTTGCACTATACAAGGTCTTAACGGGTGATTTTGCTTGGCATTCGGCAGCACGAAAGCTGGAGAAATCATGTTCGCCTTCTAATAATAATGCCGCCTGCTGCATTTTTTCAGGATCGAGCTTGAGGTGCGTCCACCCTACTCTGCCTTGCAATATCGGGGAGCGGACGGGAGATGATTCCAAAAGGTAACGATATCTTCTACCGTATGCGTCAAAGCGGGCGTGAAAATGTGGGGCAACCTGCTGCGCGAACAATACAGCCACACCTTCAGGAAGATAAGCATTGACGCCCCGCACCCACGCCTGCTCGGGACGGACCACTGCGGTATCAAAATGGACGACTTGCGCAATCGCGTGTACGCCTGTATCGGTTCGTCCGGCAACGATGGTTCGAACGGTTTCGCCTGCAATTTGGCTGAGTGCACATTCCAAGCTCGTCTGAACAGTGGGTAAACCGTCGGCTTGTTTTTGCCAACCGTAAAATCGGCTGCCGTCATAAGACAGGGTTAATGCCCATCTTTGTATGGTTTTTGTGGATAATGATTCGGTGTATGCAGTCATATGTCGTCTGAAAATAATAAAAGATGCCGTTTTCACGGCATCTTTTATTTTAGCATTGTTTAATTTCGATTTACTTGCCAATATTAGGCATTCAATTCGTTCATCAATGCTTCGGCTTTATGACGGATCTCACCGCTTGCGTCTTCCAGCAATTCAGTCAACGTCTCGCGAGCAGCATCGGGATCACCGATTTCGACATACATTTTAGCCAGGTCATATTTAGCTTCCAGCGGAGCCGTCATACCGACGGACTCGGAGATGAAGCCTGATTCAAAACCGGAATGTTCATTACTGCTGGCAGCAGTATCTTCCACACCCAGATTTTCCCATTCGATGGTTTCGTCAGCGCTGGCTTCTTGAGTATTTTCAATACTGAAATCTTCGCCATCTTGGAATGCTAAAGGTTCGTCTTGCTTAATCTCAAACGGTTGAGTATCGGCTTCAGTCTGTGGCTGCTCTGTTTCTTCAACAACGAAATCCAGTGCTTCTTCTGAGCTATCTGCCTGTCTGTCTGCTGCTTCAACTTCAGACAAAGCTTCTTCTTGTATATCAGCAACTTCAACTTCAGACGACGTTTCTTCTTGCGCACCTAATTCAGGGAAAGGCTCGATGGCTTTAACTGTTTTCGGCTCTTCCGCAAAGAAATCCCAACCCTCTTCCGATTCTTCGGATTGGGTTTCGGCTTCTTCTGTTTCTACTACGTCAATTGTTTCCGACTTAGGCTCTTCAATCTCCACTTCGAATGGGATTGGCTCTTCTTCCGGTGCTTCCGGTTGAGCTTCCGGCAGGTCGTCTGAAACAGATGAAACAGGTGTTGCTGCAAAAGAGGAAACTGATGGAGTCTCTTCCTCATGCTGAGGCTCTGTTTCTACTTCAGCAGTTCTGTCTTCCATTACAACCGCAACGTGTTGATATGGATTTTCCGGTTCCGGCTCATATACGCTTTCGGTAGATTCGACAGTATCCCAATCGATATCACGGCGTTTTTCGGTTTCTTCGTCGATGGTAACGGCGCCGGACACGATGCTGGCTTGAGTATTATCCAGTTCGTTCAAATCCAGATCGACGTTTTCTTGAGCAGGTTCGGCAACAGGAGCCGGCTCATTGAAGAATACTTCATCATCGAAATCATCTTCAATTTCCAAACCGTCTTCTTCAGATTTGGAAGTTTCTGCTACAACTTGTGGTTGCGGTTGCGGCGCAGTGGCAGCAGGGAATACATGATCTTCAATACTGATATCGAGATCGTCCTCATCCTGATCTATCGCACCAGCCACAGGCGCAACAGCTGAATTCTTCCGCTTGCCCAACAAGAACAGTAACAGCAACAAACCTGCCGCTGCCGCACCGCCGATCAACAGCCAGCGCCATAATCCGCTTTCTTCCGCTGATGCTTCTTCTTGTTGTTTTTCTGTGGCAACTGCCGAGGCAATGCGCGCTTCAACATCAGCTTGTGCCTGAGAAATTTCTTGTGGTTCTGTGTTTGCTGTTGCAGACGACGCATTCGGCTCAGGCAGGACATTTACTTGCTCGGCAGAGGCTGCCCCTGTTTCAGCTTTATTTTGTTCCGGAGTACCTGCCGTCGTTACAGCCGGTTTGGTTTCGGGCTTGGCTTCTTGTACCGGCTCAGCTTTTTTATCTTCTTTTTTATTTTCTACTTTGGTGTTTTCTACCGGAGTCTCTTTAGGAGGCGTTGCGGTACCGGCTTTTTCAGACGACCCTTGGGCTTGAGGCTTGTTGCTTTCCTGAACCGGAGGTTTGACTTGTGCAGGTTTGGATGCCGTCGATTTCATATCGCCGTGCATCGGAATGTACAACACCTTGCCCGCAAGCATACGGTCGGCATCTTTACCGATGAACACGCCGGGGTTGGCATTGACCAATGCCTGTATCGTTTGTTCGACGGTCATTCCTTGAGGACGGATTTTAGTGGCAATTTCGGTCAGAGTTTCACCCTGACGAACCAGATGCTGCTTGCCATAACGAATCTCGGTTCCATTGGCGCCTACAGAAGATTGTTGCTGTTGTTTTGACGGCTGTGCCTGTGTCTGTACCAGTTTATTTGTATTGTTTTTATCTTTTCGTACAGCTTCCTTGCGAACGGTTTCATTTTGATTTCCGTTTTGTATCGCGCGGTTGATGCGGTCACGCGCCGCCTGACGGTCAAATTGAGAATGGTATGAATTGTTGTCAGCAGAAGAATTGGATGAAGATTCGCCACCGCTGCGCGCACGGCTTGAACCATCCGTTTTACCGGAATAGCCTGCGGGATCAATGATGGCTGTGTATTCGCGTGATTGCGAACCTGCGCCGACTTGGAAAATCAACACAGGGTCTTTAATCGCTTTGCTTGAGTGGATAGTGACGACTGCCTTGTCGCCCGACTTACGGACACTGGTACGCAAATTGCTATTGGAAACAGTCGCTTTTCCGCCTTTCAACAGCGCCTGAGCCTCGTCACCGGTTACGGTGATACTGCCTGAAAACGGCTCGCCCAGATGGGATTGGACATTCAGCCCGCCAAGCCCTGCGCTCGCACCAAACGACACTGCCAAGGCCACAGATGCCGCGATTAATTTGATTTTATGATGGTTTTTCAAAACTTGTCCCCTGTGTAAAATGACAACCCTGCTAGAACTGCTACATACTTAACCGTATATTACGATATATTACGTTATGATATCTTCTAAAGTCGCAGTCTGCCAAGTAATCCGATGAATTAAGTGATGAAACGAACGAGAAATTAACAGGTTTGTAATTTCTGTGTTTCTTTTTTACAAATCCTACTGATAACATAGTTTATCATCCCGACGGCATTTTTTAAACCCTTTTTTAGATTATTGCCCGCCTGCATCGGCAATTTCGTTTCCAGGGTGGTGCAAAAAGGTGAGGCTGCCTGTATGATTAGCGTTTAGCCGATTGGTTTCATCTTTTTTGTTTGTTTGATTATGAAAGTTTTAAGCGATTTATTGGCAGTCATCTTGTTTTTCCTGACTTACACAATCACGAAAAACATGATTACTGCGACTGCGGTTGCCGTTGTATTCGGCATTTTGCAGGCAGGTTTTACTTACTGGAAATACAAAAAACTCGATACGATGCAGTGGGTCGGCTTGATCCTGATCGTCGTATTCGGCGGCGCGACCATTCTACTTCATGATGACCGTTTTATCATGTGGAAACCGACCGTTTTGTTCTGGATTGGCGCATTGGTTTTGCTGATCAGCCATCTAAGCGGAAAAAACGGATTAAAAGCGACTATGGGCAAAGAGTTGGAACTGCCCGAACATGTTTGGAGCAAACTGACTTATGCCTGGGTCGCATTCATGATTTTCTTAGGTATTGCCAACTGGTTTGTATTTACCCACTTCAAAGAACAATGGGTAAATTACAAAATGTTCGGCTCTACCGGCTTTTTGTTTGTTTTCTTTATCGCTCAATTTTCCTATTTGAGCCGATATTTACCCCAAAAGGATAGTTGATGGAATATTACATGCTCCTGGCCACCGATGCCGATAATGTACACGAAGCCCGTATGGCGGCACGCCCTGCCCATCTGCAACGCTTGGAAGCTTTGAAGGCTGAAGGACGTCTTCTGACTGCCGGCCCCAACCCTCTTCCCGACAATCCGGAGCGCGTGTCCGGCAGCCTGATTGTGGCACAATTTGAATCTTTGGATGCCGCTCAAGAATGGGCGGAAAAAGACCCTTATGTCGATGCGGGCGTCTATGAAGAAGTATTGATCAAACCGTTCAAAGCCGTATTCAAATAATGGATATGCGTGAAGCTATTGAAGGTCGTCTGAAAACGCTGAATCCTGTTTTTTTTGACTTTCAGGATGACAGCCATCTGCATGCGGGCCACTCGGGAAACAAAGGAGGCGGGCATTATACGGTCGTAGTCGTCAGCGAAGCTTTCGGCGGCGTCAGCCGTCTTAACCGCCAACGCACCATTAAAACCTTACTTCACGATCTGTTTTCCGAAGGGCTGATTCACGCATTGAGCATCAAAGCGGCCACTCCGGACGAATACTTCCACTAATTACAGACATACTGGACATAACAAGAGAAAATCATGAAGAAAAAATATCTCATCTCTATGCTGATGACTGCTCTGGTTTCCGGCAGCCTTTCTGCCCAAACCTTAGTTACAGTTAATGGACAAACTATCGACAGCAGCGTCATTGATGCCCAAGTTGCCGCGCTGCGTGCAGCAAACAACAAAATTCCCGATTCTCCCGAGCTGCGCAGAGAACTGACCGAGCGCCAAGTCATCAATACCGTCGTATCACAAGAAGCCAAACGCCTGAAACTCGACCAAAGCGCCGAATTCAAACAAGCTTTGGAACATGCCCGTACGGATGCCAAAAAACAAGGTGCCGATAAAAAAGCACATTTCAAAACCGAATGGGCGGCATTTGAAAGCGATTTACTTGGACAAGCTTATGCGATTCACGTCCTCCGTCAAAATCCTGTCCAAGAAAAAGACGTCAAAACCGCTTACGATAATTTCAGCAACTTCTACAAAGGCACTCAAGAAGTACAACTGGGCGAAATTATTACCCGCACCCAAGCGGATGCCCAAAAAGCCATTTCTGATTTAAATGCCAAGAAAAGCTTTGCCTCCGTCCTGAAGCAATATTCAATAGATGAACGCGCCAAACAAGCGGGCGGTATCCAGCAAGGTTATGTTCCCTTAAAAGATTTGCAGGAGGCTGTTCCCCCGCTCTATGCCGCAGTTAAAGATTTGAAAAAAGGCGCGCACACTACAACGCCTCTGCAAGACAGCGACGTATATGCCGTCTTCTATGTCAACGACCGTCGGGATGTAAAGCTTCCGTCTTATGACGAATCTAAAAGCAGTATAGCCCAAGACCTGCAAGCCTCCCGCGTCGATGAAGCACTCCAATCTCTGTTGCAAAAAGCCACAATTAAATAACTGTTCACGGAGTTTTTATAATGAAATACCAAACTGCCGCCGCAGTCATCATGGCGACGGCTGTTGCCGGATTCGCTGTTGCCAAAGCGCCTGATATTGATCCGGCACGCATAGACAGCGAAGTTGCCCGCATTCTCAAGCAAGCCGAACAGCGTCCTGAATCCAAGCAGCAGCCTGACGGCAAAGCAATCCGCCAAGAAGTCGTCAAACACTTGCAAAGCATTGAAATTCTCAAAAATGCCGCACTCAAAGCCGGATTGGATAAAGACCCCGAGGTCCGCAACCAATTCCTCACTATGGAAGCGGAATTTTACGCGGCGCAATATGCCGACTATCTGAAGCGCACTGCCGAAATCAGCAATGCTGAATTATTGAAGTTTTACGATCAGCAAACCCGTATGATCAAGATTCAGCAGGTTAGCTTCGACACGCCCGAAGAAGCACGAGCAGCACAAGAATTGCTCTTGAAAGGCTTGTCATTTGAAGAATTGACGAAACGATATCCGAATCAGCAACCCGCATTTGAAGATTTCGTCATGGCAAGACAGCTACGCCAACCGCTTGCAGGCATCTTGGGCCCAATGAATCGGGGAGAGGTAACTCACAATCCTGTTGAAATTGAAAACAAGTTCTTCCTGTTTAAAATCAGCGAAGTCCAAAAAGACCCTCAAGCACCGCCATTTGATCTGATTCGCGATCAACTCACCCAGCTGCTGAAAGAAGATAAAGCCCAACAGCAAATTCACCAGCTATTGCGTGAAAACGGTATCGAGCAATAACACGCACTGAAACGATACGGACTTCGGTAAAACCACGCCGTACCGGTTTAAAGCGGATTCCCATATAAAAAGGTCGTCTGAAACCTGTTTTAAGGTTTCAGACGACCTTTCGTTTGATATGCTTGGTTTAATTAACCCGGTTTGCCGTCCAAACGCGGGCGGATGAGCCAAGGGATGTATTTCCATGCGTAAAGCAGCAAGGACAGGGCAAACAAGACTGCGGAAGTGCGGATGCTGTGGGTGTAACCGGTGCCGCTGACGAAGGTTGCAATGATGCGGATGACGGTGGCGGCTATCATCAGCCAAAAGGCGACGGGTACGGATTTGGGTGGCGGATAGATGGAGTTGCCGGTATGCCCGAGCGCAGTGCGCGCCATCATGCCCAATGTCAGGACGCCGATACCGCCGACGCCGATGAGATGTACGCCAAGATTAAGGAAAGAGCCGTGGAAGTAGGAAGCACCGATGGCAATCAATCCCAAACCTGTGAACAAATAGCCTGCGAACAAAATCCACAGCATCGGTTCTTTCAGAACGGCTTTATACCACCAGCGGTAAACCTGTACGGTAAAGATCACGCCCGCTGCAAAGGCAAAAGCGGATGAAAGCCAAGGCAGGGCATGGTGCGCCATCAGCATGGCAGTCAGCATAGGCAACCAGAGGGACGCGTGTGCGACCCACATCGGACTGGGGATTTGCGGAACATTCAGGCGTTTGGAGGTAAAGAAGGAAATAATCCGCATGCCGATAAGGCCGATAAAGCCTGAGACCATAATCAGACCGGACTGCAGCCCGCTGAGCAGTGCAGATGCGTTTCCGGCATGCAGTTGGAAGTGGAATGCGGCGTGCGTGCAGCCTAGGACGACGATGGCGAATACGGCGACGTAGTTGCGTTTGTTTTTGGAACGGATGACGGGCAATGCCATGCAAACTGCGCCGTACCAGAAAAACAGCGTGCCGAGTATGCCGCTGGCGGTTGCACCCCAGCCCGGAATGAAAACGGCAATCCTTGCTGCCAACCAAAATGCGGTCAATCCTGCCAAAACGCCTCCGCGCGTGGGCGGCTGCCCCGTCCAAGTGGCAACGGCGGTCAATAGGAAGGCAATGACGACGAGTCCGGCATAGCCCCAGATCATCTCATGGGCGTGCCAATAAAAATTGGACAACTCGGGCGTACCCGTATAGCCGAAGCCCCAAAGCAGGATGGAGATTGCGCCGTATAGTGCCGCCAGCGAGTAAAACGGGCGGAATGCCATTGCCCAAACAGGGTGTTTGAAAAAGGCGGTCATGGTAGTTCCTTGGTTTGTTTTTTGAATGGTTTGTTTTAGGTTTGAATAGACAGGAGGGTCGTCTGAAAACGCTAAAATCGTGCTTTTGGACTTTTCAGACGACCTTTTTTATCAGATTCCTTCGGGTTTCGGCAGAAACGGCTCGACTGCGGGGAACAGTTCGCGCTCCTCAAAACGGGCATGGTCGCGTAGGGTAACGGCAAAGTCCTTATTCCATGCTTCGTTAAGATATTCAGGATTTGCCATCATACTGCGCAGTTTGGCGTGTTCGGCTTCGAAACGTTCGCGCATTGCAACGGGAATATTCTGCCAATGCGGGGCGAACATGGTTTCTTCTTCGACAAAATGCGGTTCCAATTCAAGGAAATGGGCTTCAAGCTCTGTTTGATGGCTTTCAGCGGGCGCGCGCAGGAGGCGGACGCAGAGTGAAAGGGCGTGATGGTGTTCGCGGGAAAGTTCGATAAGTGCTGGGTGGCGTTTTAACGGCTTCATAATATTTGATTATAATGATAATAAATTATCAAACTACACTGGATTAATTTAAATGTTTCGGATATTATGAAACTTAATCATATATAAAGTCAAACACATAACGGCGACAGTTCTCCGCAGGACACACTGCCGCCGTCCTAAAAAAATAATATATTCAAACAGAGAAAACCATGTATCTGACGCAACATACGGATTATGGTCTGCGGGTATTGATTTATGCGGCCGTAAACGACGATTCGTTAGTCAATATCGGAACCATTGCCGAAGCCTATAACATTTCCAAAAGTCATTTGATGAAAGTCGTTACCGCGCTTGTCAAAGGCGGATTTCTGACCAGTATAAGAGGTAAAGGAGGCGGACTACGTCTTGCCGACACACCCGATAAAATCAATGTCGGCGCGGTCGTGCGCCATCTTGAACCCATGCAGATTGTCGAATGCATGGGAGAAAACAATGAATGCCTGATTACGCCGTCTTGCCGCCTGACCGGCATTTTGGGCGGAGCGATTAAGGCTTTCTTTGCGCATCTGGACGGGTTTACTTTGCAGGATCTGCTCAACAAACCAACCTACGATTTACTATACGAACCCAAAATCGAAATCGTTGTCGAAAAAACAGACGATAAATCGGCATAAGCTACCTACTCTGCCGATATGTTTTAAGAGACTTAACTGAAAACCCGCACAATCCCAAAATAGGAAACATCTGATCATTCTTGTAACCACAACATTTCACAAGCATCAAATTTTCTATTTTCAGACGACCTTTTTGGGAAAGTGTACGGATCCGTCCCGCTATTCAAGCCACACCAACTACCGACCTGCAATAGCGAAAATCAATCTAAGAACACAAGCCAATCAATAAAATATAGTGGATTAAAATAAAAATGAGACAAGGCGGCAACGCCCGCTGTGTACGGGTAGTACATAAGGGCGTTGGCAACGCCGTATCATTGCAATTTTAATCCACTATAATATTTTTGCAGCTTTTTCTCCTCTAAGGCACGCCATCTCCATCGTTTTATCCAAACCACTTTTATTGTAAATTTGTGAACTTTTCCGGATGAACAACTTCTAATGCAGTTGACTGAGGCGTCGCTTCCTCTTTTTCTTTTGTTTTATTGTGATAATGAATAGCAATATCAAAATATTGCATTGTACATATTAATATTTTAGATTATTTCAGAATAAATATTAACTCAAAAAACAGATGTAAAAACAGGTTGCAAACAAAAATTGTTGCTATTATCATGCGTCGATTATGAATAAAGACCGAATTTTAATCCCAGTAGCCGTCATTACCGTATCATTGCTTCACGCGGGCTTGATTGCGCTTTTGTGGGAAACATATAAACCGCTTATACCGGAAATGGCAAATATTGAGTTTGTCGATTTGGCGGATTTAGGTGGTGGCGACGGAGGTGGAGACGGCACCCCCGAAGGCGAAGGTGCGCCTGCCGCTCCCGAAAAAACGCCCGAACCGCAAAAACCTAAGCCACAGCCTAAACCCAAACCGGTCGAACAGCCCAAACCACAGTTTAAGCCGGTCATAACAAAAAAAGCGGATGCTGATATCCAGCAGCCGAAAGAGAAGCCCAAGCCGGTTGAAAAACCAAAGCCTGAGCCAAAACCAGAACCCAAACCGGAACCGAAGCCTGAACCTAAACCTGAACCACGTCCAGAGCCTAAACCCCAACCCAAACCAGAATCCAAGCCTGCACCTAAAGCCTCGGACTACACCAGCAGCAGTAAAACCGGGCCGAATACTGCGGAAAATGGTAAAGGCAACGGACAAGGTAAGGCTCCTCATGGCGACAGCAAAGGAAACGGCGGAGGCAACAAAGGCCCTGGTAACGGACAAGGTGAAGGCAGCGGTCCCGGCAGTGGTGGCAACAAAGGCGAACATGGTTCAGGTAGTGGCAGCGGTGGCGGTTCCGGCGGTGGAAATGGCCCTGGAACAGGACCTGGTAGTAGTAGAGCCAATCCGGTTAAAGGTGGCACTTGCCATATTCCTAAACCACCATATCCTCCTATAGCGGAAGAAAACGGAGATACAGGTACAGTTATGCTGAGTGTCTTGGTTGGCCCAGGAGGAAAAGTTGCTGAAGTTAAAATTTTAAAACGCAGTGGCTCCAATGCTCTTGACCAAGCTGCCCGTAAAGCAGTTAAAAATGGTGCTTGCAATGCCTCTGTCTGGACTGAATTCCGAGTCCCGGTCTCTTTTACTCTTGAGTAATCGGGCGCAACACCTTTATCGACAAAAGTTTTAATTTACTTGGAAAATTTGGAAAAATTATGGATTTAAAAACAATATTCGAATCAGGCGATTTTGTTCTGATCAGTGTATTCGTGTTGATGTTAGTGATGAGCATCGTGACCTGGTGTCTGATTATCCTGCGCTCCATCAAACTGAAAAAAGCCAAAACCGCCAACGCACTCGTTAAAACGCAAATGCTTAATGCCTTTACGCTTACCGAAGCCGTGCAAAAAGTGAAAGATATTGATGCACCAATGAGCCGTGTAGCGGACGAATCCCTGCGTGCCTACCAAAGCTATCGTCAAAGCAATGCGAAAACACTTACTACCGAGCTGCCTTTGAATGAATACCTCGTCATTCAAATCCGAAACAGCATGGAACAAAACATGCGCCAGTTCGATTACGGCATGACTGCTTTGGCATCCATCGGTTCAACTGCCCCGTTTATCGGCTTGTTTGGTACGGTTTGGGGGATTTACCACGCCTTAATCAATATCGGTCAAAGCGGTCAAATGAGTATTGCCGCAGTAGCCGGTCCGATTGGTGAGGCGTTGGTGTCAACCGCCATCGGTTTGTTTGTCGCCATCCCTGCCGTCTTGGCGTATAACTTCCTCAACCGCGGTAAGAAAACCCTCTCTCAAGATATGGACGCTTTCGCACACGATTTACACGTCCGCCTGTTGAATCAAAAGGACTAAATTATGGCATTCGGCTCTATGAATTCCGGCGATGATGCACCGATGTCAGACATCAACGTCACGCCTTTGGTCGACGTGATGCTGGTACTGTTGATCGTTTTCATGATCACCATGCCCGTATTAACCCACTCGATTCCTTTGGAACTGCCGTCCGCTTCAGAAAACGCAGCGAAGCAGAAGGAAAAGCAGCCTAAAGACCCCCTGCGCCTGACCATAGATGTTAATGGCAACTATTACATCGATGGCGATTCTGCAACCAAAGCGGATATTAATACGGTCACTTCCCGACTGAAAACTGAAAAGCAGAAAAACGCCAATACCATCGTTGCCATTTCAGCAGACAAGGCCGTTGAATACGAATATGTCAACAAAGCCCTCGAAGCTGCCCGCGAAGCAGGTATTACCAAAATCGGCTTTGTGACCGAAACTAAAGCACAATAATACCGGCAGTAAAAAAGGTCGTCTGAAAAGCATTCCTACTTTTCAGACGACCTTTTACATATAAATCAGACACAGCCTAAATACATCCAATACACTCATTTTCAGCAATTCCTCTTTTCCTTCATAGTGCAGATGAATTGCATTTTTTATAAATTCGACTTCCTAGATACCCAAATCTACCCTAACCTTCCCGATTGGAGAATAGTTAGACACAAAGCCGGAGGCTCTCCATTCACACAAGAATAAGGGGTCGTCTGAAACCTTCACTCTTTTCTGTAAAAATACCCTTAGCAGCTAAAATATAAGGATTTGGGAAGGTTGTTTTAAATACCCCTATTCCCCGATTTCCCTTAATAACAAAACCGCCATGCCGGATTAGCATCCACCCAATAAAGCGATAAAACCATCTTTATCTTCAATCAAACGAGCACAGAACACACTCTCTGAGACCTTTGCAAAATTCCCCAAAATCCCCTAAATTCCCACCAAGACATTTAGG
>ERZ772807.993-NODE-993-length-16269-cov-3.729000_pt1 | contig 16269 bp, 14 predicted proteins | sample MGYA00511472_ERZ772807 | MGnify/ENA primary metagenome ERZ772807 (study PRJEB29015, sample SAMEA2737947) | human oral metagenome | biome: human oral; feature: human-associated habitat; material: dental | place: China | collected 2039 ...
TATCACATTCACAGATTATTTCCTGCGTAAAATCGCCCGTAAATTGGCAATATGGCTTTGTGTTTTTGCTTGTTGCTGTTCGACACTTAACGGCGGTTTATCCCGCTCCCACTGCAAATCGTTTTCCGGCAACTCCAGTAAGAATCGGCTTGGCTCAGGACGAATCAATTCGCCGAACTGGCGTCGTTCTTTGCACAAAGAAAACCACAGATTCTGCTGCGCACGCGTAATGCCCACATACGCCAAACGGCGTTCTTCCTCCACGTTGTCTTCGTCAATACTGGTTTGATGCGGCAAAATGCCTTCTTCCATGCCGATTAAAAACACATGCGGAAATTCTAGCCCTTTGGAGGCATGAAGCGTCATTAATTGTACCTGATCGCTGTTATCTTCCTCTTCTCCCCGTTCTAACATATCGCGTAACGTTAAGCGGGTGACGATTTGGTTCAGATTCATCGGCTCGTTAAATTCATCGCCTTTGAGCATATCAGCAACCCAATCAAACAACGTTGCCACGTTTTTGCTCTGCATTTCTGCCGCTTTCGGGCTGGTGGCGTATTCGTATAAATATTCTTCATAATGCAACGAAGCCAGCATGGAGCGCACAGCGCGTTCAGGTTCGGAACGTTGTATTTCATCATTCAATTCGACAATCCAACGAGCGAATTTTTGCAAGGCATCATAGGCTTTCGGGGTGACCCGTTGAATCAACTCAAAATCAAAAATCGCTTCAAATAAGCTGACATGTTTTTCTTGTGCCAATGAACCCAATTTTTCCAGTGTTGCCGTACCGATTTCCCGTTTTGGCGTGTTCACAATGCGCAAAAACGCCGCATCATCATCTTGATTCACCACCAAACGCAAATACGCCATCATGTCCTTAATTTCCGCGCGGGAGAAAAAGGATGTGCCACCGGAAATTTTGTATGGAATACGGTTTTGCATCAGAATTTTTTCCAGCAAGCGCGATTGGTGGTTACCACGATACAAAATGGCATAATCACGATAATGGGTTTTCGCGATAAAACGGTGAGCAATGAGTTCGCCCACGACACGTTCTGCCTCATGTTCTTCATTTTTCGCTTCAATAATTTGTAACTTTTCCCCTTCGCCTAAATTGGAAAAGAGTTTTTTGTCGAAAACATGGTCATTGTTATCGATGAGGATATTGGCACAATGCAAAATGCGTTGGCTGGAACGGTAATTTTGTTCCAGTTTAATCACTCGTAACGCTGGAAAATCATCGCGTAATCGCACCATATTCTGTGGTCGTGCGCCACGCCAAGAATAAATGGATTGATCGTCGTCCCCCACCACGGTGAAACGCGCGCGTTCCCCCACTAATAACTTAATCAACTCATATTGGCTGGTGTTAGTGTCTTGGTATTCATCGACCAACAGATAGCGAATTTTCTCCTGCCATTTGGACCGCACTTCTTCGTTTTGTTTGAACAGTAGGGTCGGCAACATAATCAAATCATCAAAATCCAAAGCATTGTAAGCACGTAGCTGCTTGTTATAGCGGTCGTAACAATGAGCGAAGGTTTGTTCTTGCTTATCTCGCGCCAATGTCATTGCTTGTTGCGGGCTACATAAATCATTCTTCCAGTTGGAAATACGATTAATCAGCGTGCGTAGTAACTCTTTGTCTTCTTGCAATAGATCCGCGGTGAGCTCTTTTAACAGCGCCATTTGATCATGCTCGTCAAACAGCGTCATGTTCGCTTTAAAATCTAAGTGCTTGTATTCACGCTTAATAATGTCAAACCCGAGGGTGTGGAAGGTGGACACAATTAGCCCTTTGGAGGATTCCTTACCAATGGACTGTGCCACACGTTCTTTCATTTCGCGAGCGGCTTTATTGGTGAAAGTAACGGCGGCGATTTGCTTTGGAAGATAACCGCACTTACCAATCAGGTAAGCAATTTTGTTGATGATGACGCGCGTTTTTCCTGAGCCTGCCCCCGCCAAAACGAGGCAAGGGCCGGACACATATTCCACGGCTTGTTGTTGTTGCGGATTGAGTTTCATAGTCATTGATTATTCACTTTGCGACCAGACATAAGGCAAAAGTGCCGTATCCAACAGAAAAGACAAGGGCACATCCAAAATTGGCAAACCCCATCGCATTGCCATTTCAACATCATATTTGGTGCCGGCATAGGCGCGATAAGGCTCTGTTGGATCCACCAGTTTTACCACAGTGCCACAGGCGCTGGTGGTGAAAAGTGCGGTCGAAAAAAACAGTGTTTTTAGGGGTTGAAATTTCATAAGCAGGCGAATTTTACACCAAATAGGAAAGGATAGGGCAAGGTTTCCGTAAGATTGCGCAGGCAAAAAAATTGCGCCGTTGGTTTTCCTTCGGCGCAATCTCTTTAAAATGCATTCAAATTAGAAACGATAGGTCGCGCTTGTGCTGAATGTATTGCCTTTAATGTTCGTGCTTTCAAAGCGATGACCGGTACGTAAATATTCAACGCCAAGTTCAAAGTTTGGCACAACGGCTGCTTTCACGCCGGCACCGAAACCATAACCTAAGTTCGTATCGCTGGCACTGTAGCTGCCGTTGTGAGCATATTTTTTAAATTTCACCACTTCGCCACTGACTTTCGCATAAGGCAAAATAGACGGTGCAACTTTATAACCTAGTAAATAGCCTACGCCTAAACGTCCTCGTTGTTCAAATCGGCCATAAGCGTTGTCCTCTAATTTAGAGTCATGCGCTTTTAATTTTCCTTCCACGATACCCACGACATTTTCATCAAGTTGGAAACCGTAATCAACGATTGCGTCAATATTGGCAATACGTTTTGCATCTTCATATTTTGTTGTACCCACGCCAACCCCGATACCTAAATCGGTGAAATTAACATCGGAGGCGATTGCGGTTGTTGACGCGATAGCGGCGCTAAGTGCTAAAAGTGTTAATTTTTTCATAAGATCCTCTGCTGGATTGTGTTAAAAACGACCTGAGTATAGGCATTTTCACCGTCAGGATCAAGATCCATCAGCGATTTCACCGATCAGACAAGACAAAGTGCGGTGGGGCTTTTAGGTGTTTTTTAATCCCTTTTTTCTGGGGGATTTCCCCATGCGCCCTTGGCTGATTTTCGCTATAATACGACAACATTTTATCAACATCATGAGATGATTATGGCTCAAATTGCTGCAAATCCCCTTGTCCTCGTGGACGGTTCTTCTTATTTATACCGCGCTTTTCACGCCTTCCCTCCGCTTACCAACTCCAACGGTGAACCGACAGGCGCCATGTATGGTGTGCTGAATATGTTGAAAAGCCTGATTTCTCAAGTGCAGCCAAGCCACATTGCGGTGGTGTTTGATGCCAAAGGCAAAACTTTCCGCGATGAAATGTTTGAGCAATATAAATCTCATCGTCCGCCGATGCCGGATGATCTACGTAAACAAATCCAGCCTTTGCACGACATGATCCGCGCCTTGGGGATTCCACTGTTGGTGGTGGAAGGTGTCGAAGCGGACGATGTCATCGGCACATTGGCACGTCAAGCGTCACAAAATGGGCAAAAAGTGCTGATCAGTACCGGCGACAAAGACATGGCACAGCTGGTGGACGACAACATTATGTTGATTAACACGATGAACAACAGCCTGCTGGATCGTGATGGCGTGATTGAAAAATACGGCATTCCACCGGAGTTGATTATTGATTATCTGGCGTTGATGGGCGATAGCGCCGACAACATTCCTGGCGTATCGGGCGTAGGCGAAAAAACAGCGCTAGGACTTTTGCAGGGTATTGGCAGTATGGCACAAATTTATGCCAATCTGGATAAAGTCGCCGAGCTGCCGATTCGTGGGGCGAAGAAACTCGGTGAAAAATTGCTTGCTGAAAAAGATATGGCGGATTTGTCCTACGCGTTGGCAACGATCAAAACCGACGTGGCATTGGCATTTTCCCCGCAAGAACTTGCGCTTGGTGACAGCAATAATGACGCCTTAATCGAATATTTCGGACGGTATGAATTCAAACGCTGGCTAGGCGAAGTGATGAACGGCGCCAGTTCCGTGACACAACCGACGCAATCAGTGAAAATTAATCACTATCAAGCGACGCCGGCAGTCAAAACCGATGAAAGTGCGGTTGAAAACTCGGTTAAATTTAACATCGACCGCAGCCGCTATGAAAACATTCTGACTGAAGCGGATTTAGCCCGTTGGGTGGAAAAATTGAGTGCCGAGAAACTGATCGCGGTGGATACGGAAACCGACGGGCTGGATTATATGTCCGCCAATTTGGTCGGCGTATCTTTCGCGTTAGAAAATGGTGAAGCGGCGTATTTGCCGTTGCATTTGGATTATCTCGGTGCGCCAAAAACACTGGAAAAAAGCACCGCACTTGCCGTTCTCAAACCCATTTTAGAGAACCCGAATATCGGTAAAGTCGGGCAGAATCTCAAGTTTGATATGACCATTTTTGCCCGTAATGGCATTGCGTTGCAGGGTATTGAATTCGACACCATGTTGCTTTCTTACACCTTGGACAGCACCGGTCGGCACAACATGGACGACTTAGCGAAACGCTATCTCGGCCACCAAACTATCGGCTTTGAAGACATTGCCGGCAAAGGGAAAAATCAACTGACATTCAACCAAATCCCACTAGAGCAAGCAGGCGAATATGCGGCGGAAGATGCCGACGTGACCATGAAATTGCAACAAGTGTTGTGGGAAAAACTTCAGTCGCAACCAAGTTTGGTGGAACTCTATCAGTCCATCGAGTTGCCGTTGCTCGGCGTATTGTCACGCATGGAGCGTTGTGGCGTGCTGATTGATTCTGATGCGCTGTTCTTGCAGTCCAACGAAATTACCGAAAGATTGACCGCACTTGAAATGCAGGCGCACGAACTGGCAGGACAACCATTCAATTTGGCGTCCACGAAACAGTTGCAAGAAATTCTGTTCGATAAACTCGGCTTGCCGGTGTTACAAAAAACCCCGAAAGGCGCGCCGTCCACCAATGAAGACGTGTTGGAGGAACTGGCGTACAGCCACGAATTGCCGAAAGTGTTGGTGGAACATCGTGGTTTGAGCAAACTGAAATCCACTTACACCGACAAATTGCCGCAAATGGTGAATCCGCAAACCGGGCGCGTGCACACCTCTTATCATCAAGCCGTAACGGCAACAGGGCGGCTTTCCTCCAGTGATCCGAATTTGCAGAATATTCCGATTCGTAACGAGGAAGGGCGCCGCATTCGCCAAGCCTTTATTGCCCGTGATGGCTATAAAATTATCGCCTCCGACTATTCCCAAATCGAGCTGCGCATTATGGCGCATTTGTCCAACGATGCAGGTTTGATCAACGCGTTTGCGCAAGGTAAAGACATTCACCGATCCACCGCGGCGGAGATTTTCGGTTTGCCGTTGGAACAGGTGACGAGTGAACAACGTCGCAACGCTAAGGCCATTAACTTCGGCCTGATTTATGGCATGTCCTCTTTCGGACTTTCCCGTCAGCTTGGGATTTCCCGCGCGGATGCGCAACGCTATATGGATTTGTATTTCCAACGTTACCCGGGCGTGCAAACCTTTATGCACGACATCCGTGAAAAAGCGAAAGCGCAAGGCTATGTGGAAACCCTATTCGGACGCCGTTTATATTTGCCGGAAATCAATTCTTCCAACGCCATGCGTCGTAAAGGTGCGGAACGGGTTGCGATTAATGCGCCGATGCAAGGCACCGCCGCAGACATCATTAAACGCGCCATGATTAAACTGGATGAAATTACGCGTGATGATCCGGATATTCACATGATCATGCAGGTGCACGATGAATTGGTGTTTGAAGTGCGGTCGGAAAAAATCGCGTTTTTTAGCGATCTCATCAAACAACACATGGAAGCGGCCGCCGAGCTTGTGGTGCCACTGATTGTGGATGTGGGCGTGGGCGAAAACTGGGACGAAGCACATTAAAACGAAGGAGAGAATATGTCACACAAAATTATCCGTAGCGCAGATTTCACCGCCACCCGTGCATGGGGCGGCTTGGATATCACCGAAATGAATGGCATCAGCGTGCGGTTACATTGGACGGATGAGCCTTATAAATGGCATATCAATGATGGCGAGGAAGTTTTTGCGGTGATGGACGGCGTAGTGGAAATGCACTACAAAGAGCGTGGCGAAGCCAAGAGCGTATTGCTAGAAACCGGTGATATTTTCTACGCCGGCATCGGCACCGAACACGTCGCTCACCCGCAAGGCGAAGCACGAATTTTGGTGATTGAAAAGGCGGGGAGTATTTGATTAATAAAGAACTTAAATGTTGCAGAGATATAATAAAATATGACTGCAGAATCCTCCTCCTAAAAGAATTTTTATTTTACAAAACACCGGCGGACACAAAGTTATCAAATGACATAATTTTCGCATCAGTCATAACATTTTAGTTTCCCAAGAGAGAAGTCATTGGCAAAAGTGCGGTAAAACTTAACCGTCTTTTATAGGTTCCAAGATGCAATGAACAAGGAGATCATCATGAAACTTTGGTATTCCACCACAAGTCCCTTTGTGCGCAAAGTGATGGCTGTGCTTAAATATCATAAATTGGACGAACAAATCGAATTGTTACGCGTGACATCCGCGTTCGATCCCAATTCGCCACATAACCAAGACAACCCGCTCGGACGCATTCCGGCGTTACAACTTGATAACGGAGAATGGTTGTTTGGTAGTCTATTAATCAGTGAATATTTCGATTCTATCGGACACAGTAAGTGTTTATTTCCACAAGGAGAACAACGTTGGCAGGTGCTGCAGGCGCATTCTTTAGTGGATGGCATTTTAGAAAATACCATTCCAATGCTTGCTGAACGCATGCTTCGCCCACAGGAAGAATGGTGGAAGACACGGCATGAACAACTCACTGAACGTAATTGTCGTAGTTTTATTGAATTGGAAAAGTATCTGACAAAATTTGGTGAGCAGTTAAATATCGGTACGATAAGTGCCGTCTGTCTTATTGACTGGTGGGTATTTCGTCAAACTCAAATCGGGTTAGATTTAAACAAGTTCTCCCCAAATTTAGTAACTTGGGCAGCACGTATGAATCAGCATTATGATTTTTTAGCGGAGACCAAACCAAGATAAGACACCTAGGAAAATAATCGCACTTTATACCACAAAAAAATAACAATCCGCACGTAAATGTGCGGATTGTTATTTCTAAATCATTAACTAAAAGTTCTTGGCGTATATATTCTAAATTCATTAAAAATACCGCATTCGTTTTTTACTTACTTTAGGAGATCCTATGCTTTTAACAGGGTTATTTTGTGGTATTTTGCTTGGTTTTGTGATGCAACGTGGGCGTTTTTGTATCACCGGTGCATTTCGTGATTTATATGTCACCAAAAACAACAAAATGTTTGTTGCATTACTTATTGCTATTACAGTGCAATCTATCGGCTTCTTTTTATTAAAAGAAATAGGCGTGTTGAATGTTGATCCGGCTGCCCCCCCTACGATGCCGAAGGCTGACGATGCTCATAAAATTTACGTGTTATAGGTCTATCAAAATACTGAAGCCAAGCAGGCACACAACTAAAGCGAACATTTTTCAAACGCTTTGCCCAAGCTACCGAGCAGGCTTTTGCGAGTAAAAGCCTTACGCCCTTGAAAGCACAATTTATCAGTGAAAATAATGCAGCCTTACAACTAGGTAGCAGTTATTTAGTCCGTTTTCAAGCCCTGACCGCCAAACCGAACCAAACTGAAGCCATACGTCATGCGTTGGCAAAATACCGTACCGCCAACGATGTACTTTTAGCCGTTTATGCCAGCACGGTAGAGAATCAAGATGACCAATGGCGGATTGTAGAAATCTATGCCAGCCCTGCGAGCTACGAACAACACCATCAAAGCGAAGCCTATAAAAACTATCGCAATGAATTAAAACCCTTGTTGGTTAGCCAAGATATCAACAGCGTCTTAGATGGGAAATTTTTGATGAATAAGGGCGGAATGCAATTTCAATAAGTTTCCACAACGCTATATCGCGCTGGGAAATGTGCTGATTTCGGCTGCGATGATCGGTATTGATAGCACTCCGATTGAAGGTTTCCCTTATGCCACAATAGAAGCGTTATTGGCGGAAAAAGGTTTATTTGATACCAAAGAATTTAAGTTAAGCGTGATGGCGGTATTTGGCTATCGCAAACAAGAACCTCGCCCAAAAACACGTCAACGTTTTGAGCAAGTAGTGGAGTTTATTAAATAAATTACTAAAGCAAAAAATCAAAAAGCTATTGAGTTATGATGACATTACTATGGAATTACAATTGGATTACGATGGCGCAAGCGTTCTCGCGTGTGCCTGTAACTAAAATGAAAAAAGCACAAGCGTGGACGCTTGCGCTATCGTAGGCGTTATTTGCTTTTTAGATAGTATATAGATTTTTACTCATTACTCGAAGAATAATAATAACTTAATAACTCACTGTTATTACTAATCTCAGATAATCTATTTCTTTGATAAATTTCTAACAAGAGTAGTTTTTGAGTTTCTACTTTACTAGCAACTTCTGCAGATAAGTCTAACACAGACAACTTATTAAATATAGCCAATATCCAAATGTTTATTTGAAATGCATTTTTATATAAAGAGTAATTTGTTGATTTTGATAGAGGTTTTCTTATTATTCTCATCACAGAAGCTATTACTTTATTAAATTTATATAATACTGAACATTTTTCATCTTCGGATAGTTTTGAAAACAAATAGATAATCTCATCGGAAAATTTACCCTCTGTGGTTTTATTAAAATATACATGATTATGACTGTTACTAATTGCCTTATTCCAATCTAATTCCAGATCTTGAATCCAGAAATCTATTATTTGCCTATAAGAAATAATCTTGTGACTAACCATATGCTCAAGAATATATTCTAAAATCCAACAATATGTATGGTATAGTTTACCAAGCCTTCCGCGTAAAATATCTAGAACATCTTTAAGTTCATTATCACTGATAGAATTATTAGTTTCTATAATCTTTATTAAAAATATATTATCAAAATTATTTTTCTTTGAAACTGATTCTCTAATAAACCAAAGAAGCATTTTAGTTTTATCAACTTTTGATTTTTTATCAATAACTTGACAAACTTTTTCACTACTTATTTCTCCTTCAATAAACAAAGAAAATATTTTTTTTGTTGCTATCCATTTTAATAGATGATGATTACTTTTAAAAAGTAAAATCCATTTTTCTAAGCAATAAAAATCACCGCAAATATATCTTAATGCATCAGAGATTAATGCCCTTTGTCTTGCGTTTTGTTTATTAAAATTAGATAACTGTTCATCTAGCCAAGTAATAAGCTGTTTAGGAGAACAGCACCATAGAAATTTAATTGCATAATAATCACTATAAGAAATCTCGTTTAGTTCATACTGGAAGACTCTTTCAGGAGATTCATTGCAAATAAGTTCATAAAAACTCATTTTTAAATATGTATTTAGATCTAAAACTGTACCTTTATGTCTAAGAGGTAATCCATTGTTCTTTGTAGAATCTAAATAAGATACTAATTTAGAAACTAATGTGTCTCTAATATTTGTATTTTCTATTTCGTAAAAATATTTATCAGAAGGAGTATGGGCAAGCAAGTGACCGAATGCATCCCATTCTTCTACAAAATCATCCGATGAAAATGGGTCATCAAAGAAAAACGATGGAATGGTTATATATTTTTCCTTATGTATTTCAAAATCTAACTCTAAAGTATGTAAAAAGTTTTTCAAAATATCCTCAGATAGATCTTCTAATGCTGGATTTTGCCACCATTTTGCTAATACCCAACCTAGTTTAGAAAATTGATAGAGAGATTTAGTGTCAAAGGATTGTACTTTACTTTGATTTTTAGGCTGATACGCCGTAGAATCAAAAATAGAAGGCTTATTAGCAACATTCTGAGAATTAATTAATTCATCGACATAAGAGAACACGGGATATAATACATCTAATGGAATTTCCGTTACCAGCAATGGATTATTTTCATTGGCTCTCTGTATAGAGTTAGATAAATGATAGCCTAATAATGGCTTACCATCTTGTTCGCGAACCAAAATCATTCGATCATGTAATTTATCAAGACCAATAACTTTTAATTTTACACTACCTATTGTGTTAGCCCACTTTTCACATTGCATCACTAAATTGTTTATTCTATTTGAATCTCCATTAACCTGTGATGTGAAAATAATATAATTTCCTGTATCAAATCCTAGTCTGTTTAATAAATTTATTCCAACATCCTCCATAAAAGGATCAAACCAAGCGACTTGAGCTTTAGGATATTTATGCAGTATCATTTTTAACCATTCAACTAACTCAATCCGGCTTTCATCATTTAATGATAATTTTTGAAAAAAGTGTGAATTAGATTTTGAAGGGAGTATAGTATTCAAATAACTGGTAATTTTTATATTAGAATCAAACCATAGATCCTTATTATTTCCATTTACTGAAAATTCGGAATGGTGATGACTTAATCGTTCTATAGTTGTATAGCCTTTTACTTTATCCAGAGATGACTTTGCCAGGCCTTTTTCTAACCAAGGATCATTTTCTGAGTCTGAAATATTTGATATCAAATTACTTTGAAAGTTTATTGTGCGTACTAATGTATGTCCTTCTTGTGCTAACAAAATTGTACCATAATCATTTTTCTCAAAAATCTCTAATGTGTAAGAATTAAATAATTCATTACAATATTCATCTATATTAAATTCTACCTGAGATGGGTATTCAGATATTTTAATTTCTTGTATTGATGTAAAAAGTAAACTTTCACCATTAAAGAGTTTTAGAATTATAATTAAAGGATATTCAGAAATTTTTTCAAAAAAATCTAATTTATTTTGTTTTTTTAACTCTAAATGAAACTTTACTTTTTCTTGATTGGTCAGACCAGGAGAGTATAGGAACTCCAAATCTCCTAATCGCCAAGCATCAATACCTGCTATATCAATATTTTCAGATTTTAACCTATCATGAATTAATGCTAGAATTTTCTGAGATCTTGATATACCTAATAGATTCCAAATATTGTCTTTATTTATTAAACTAATTGCCGCACTATCGTAGCTAGCTTCAGAACTAGGACTACATTTAGATGTATCCCAAACATAGCTATCTCTTGGTGGTAAATGCATAACAGGTCTAATGCAATTTGGGAACGGTAGCCTTAATAAATCAAATATTTTTTGTAATTTTTCATCTACTAATACTGAAATATTTGTAGATGATTCTAAAAATGAACACCCATGAAGCAAATTTATGATGAAAGTATTCAAATTTTTTGCAGATGTAGTCAGTTGTAAAAAAATAACTCTTGCATTTAGTTCTGCATCAATGGATATAGCTTTATTATGTTTAGATAGATCTGATGTCCACTGATCATTTTGATAATCATATGGCAAAACTCTACCATATAAAAAGTGATAATCTACCTGTGATTTTTTTTGCAATTCCACTGCCCAAACTTGTAAACAAATTAATTTGTCACCAAAAAATAAACCATTTATTCTCTTATCGTTTAGAATGATACTCTTAAATTCATCTAAAATAATATTATTTTGCATTCTTTGCCTCTACCACCAATCAATCCACCACATACACTACTATAGGCACGTCATCAATTTCTTTTTCCAGCTGATAGCCTCCAGTAATCAGAATCCTACGGTAATTTTCGCGAATATACAATAAGTTGTAGGTTTCGAGCGTGTTATTGGGTATATTATACGTTACCTGCACATATAAAATTTTATCAGCTTTACGAGCGATAAAGTCAATTTCTTTGGCATCCAGCTTGCCCACATCAACGGTATAACCGCGGCGGAACAGTTCTTCAAAGCGAAATTGAAATAATTGGTAGCTCATTATGTAAAGGCGTGTTGAACACGCTTTTTTGATATTTTCAAACAAGCGGGTGTATGCAATGCGCCTTTACCAAATAAGAAATCTATTTTTCGTTTATTCAACTTACAGCAGAAACAGAAATGAAATTAAAAATCCCCCTAGATAGTGGCGTATATTTCGCTACCTTAACAGACAGCCCGACTTCACGCAGTTTTTGGGAATAACTGCCACTTTCTTTCGAATTGAGAAATTATGGTAGCAATGAAAAAGTGGTATATCTGCAAAACAAACTCAGCACCGCCAATGCTCCTGATGCATATACGGGCAAAATGGGCGACATCACCTATTATGCGCCGTGGGGCAATATCGCCATGTTTTTAGACAACGATGTACAGTCTCCAGGCTTAATTTATATGGGTAAATTTGAAGGTGATTTAACCGCTCTTGCGAAATCCAACCAAATTAAATTTGAACGGGAAGAATAATGGACAAACAAGCTTTTATTAAATTTTACCGACAAGGCAACGCCGTTGATGCGCGTATTCCTGAGCAGATTAATCCTCTGCTGAAGTGCTCCTTTGAGGCACAAAAAATCACCCAAAAGCTCAATAGCGAGTTTCACACCCAAGCGGAAATTGTGGCACTTTTCCGTGAATTGACTGATTTGCCGGTGGACGATAGTTTTATTTGCTTTCCACCGTTTCACACAGATTTTGGCAAGAACATTCATATCGGCAAAAATGTATTTTTCAATACAGGTTGTTCTTTTCAAGATCGCGGTGGCATTTTTATCGGCGATGGCACGATGATAGGCATGAACGTCAATATTGCCACGCTCAACCACGGTTTGAGTTTGGACACGCGCCCCATAACTTACCCTGCGCCTGTGCGAATTGGCAAAAATGTCTGGATCGGCTCAAACGCGACCATTTTGGCAGGCGTAACCATTGGCGATGGCGCCGTAATTGTCGCAGGCGCGTTGGTGAATAAAGACGTACCGCCCATGGTTGTGGTCGGCGGCGTGCCAGCGAAGGTGATTAAGCAAATCAAGTAAGTGCGGTCAGATTTTTAGGTCTTTTGAACCTATCTTTAAGCCTCATCTATTTAATATTCCCCCCGATGGCGCAAGCATCCACGCTTGTGCCAATTTTCTTAAGTATTAATCAATGAGCAAACGCCTTAAAACCCTCTTACGTTGGAAATGTCGTAGTATCCGGTGATGGCTAAATTGCGCCCTAAAATGCTCTATTTTCTTATTACGATAAAAAAGCGCGGTCAAAACTTACGATATTTAAGTCAGAAAAACGCACAGAAAAATGACCGCACTTTTGCGCTAAAAATACATCGACTTTACGCCACAAAAAACAAAGGGTCTGACATCACATCAGACCCTTTATCATTTTTGTTCTTTATTCGTTAGAACGGAATATCATCATCAAAATTATCCATTGGCGGTTCGGCTGCCGGTTTGCTTGCCGGGGTGGCACGTGGTGCAGTTGGCGCGCTTGGTGCTTGGCTTGGGTAGCTTGGCTGTGCTGCCGGCGCGTAGCCGCCGGACTGACGATCAGCGCGGCTGTCTAACATTTGTAAAACGTCGCCTTGAATTTCTGTGGTGTAGCGATCTTGGCCATTTTGATCTTGCCATTTGCGGGTTCTTAAACGCCCTTCAACATAAACTTTAGAGCCTTTGCGCAGGTATTCGCCCGCCACTTCCGCCTGACGACGATAGAACACAATGCGGTGCCACTCGGTGACTTCACGACGTTCACCGGTGTTTTTATCATTCCAGCTTTCACTGGTGGCAACGGTAATGTTGGCAACCGCTTCGCCGTTCGGCATGGTACGAATTTCAGGATCGTTACCTAAGTTACCCACAATAATGACTTTATTTACTCCAGCCATAATATCCTCTTTTTTATTCAATTTTGCTGTAAAAAAATTTGCCCTATTCTGCCTGAAAATTCGGAATAAATCCACGCCTTCAACAAAATTAACTGGATATTTGCACAGTTATTTAGGAATGTGCGATAATTGTCGCAAATTTACACTTCTTTCATTTATAAAATCTATTATGGATACCATCGACATTCGTGGGGCGCGAACCCACAATCTGAAAAATATTAACTTAACCATTCCACGCGATAAACTGATTGTAATCACCGGCTTATCCGGCTCGGGCAAATCTTCTTTAGCGTTTGACACGCTGTATGCCGAAGGGCAACGCCGTTATGTGGAATCTTTGTCCGCCTATGCGCGTCAATTTTTGTCATTAATGGAAAAACCGGATGTGGACCATATTGAAGGGCTTTCACCGGCCATTTCTATTGAGCAAAAATCCACCTCGCACAATCCTCGTTCAACGGTGGGTACCATTACCGAAATTCACGATTACCTGCGTTTGTTGTTTGCCCGCGTGGGCGAGCCGCGCTGTCCTCATCACAATGTGCCACTCACGGCACAAACCATCAGCCAAATGGTGGATAAAGTGCTTTCTCTGCCTGAAGAAAGCAAAATGATGTTGTTGGCGCCGGTGGTAAAAGAGCGCAAAGGTGAACACGTTAAATTATTGCAACAAATTGCTGCGCAAGGCTACATTCGCGCCCGTATTGATGGTGAGATTTGTGATTTATCCGATCCGCCAAAACTGGAATTACAGAAAAAACATACCATCGAAGTAGTGGTGGATCGCTTTAAAGTGCGGTCGGATTTAGCCACAAGATTGGCGGAATCCTTTGAAACCACACTTGAGCTTTCCGGCGGCACGGCGGTCGTCGCGTATATGGACGATCCGAAGGCGGAAGAACTGGTGTTCTCTGCCAACTTTGCCTGCCCGCACTGCGGCTATTCCGTGCCGGAACTGGAGCCTCGTCTGTTTTCCTTTAATAACCCTGCCGGTGCCTGCCCGACTTGTGATGGTTTGGGCGTACAACAATATTTCGATGAAAAACGCGTGGTGCAAAATCCGAGCATTTCCCTTGCCAATGGCGCCATTAAAGGCTGGGATCGTCGCAATTTCTATTATTACCAAATGCTCACGTCCCTGGCGAAACACTACCATTTCGATATTGAAACGCCTTTTGAAGAACTGCCGAAAAAAATTCAACAGATTATTTTGCACGGTTCCGGTAAGGAAGAAATCGAATTCCAATACATGAACGATCGTGGCGATGTGGTGTTGCGCCACCATGCATTCGAAGGCATTTTGAACAACATGGCACGCCGTTATAAAGAAACGGAATCCATGTCAGTGCGCGAAGAACTGGCAAAACATATCAGCAATCGCCCTTGTGCCGATTGTGGCGGTTCGCGTCTACGCCCAGAGGCACGTAACGTTTATATTGAGCAAACCAATCTGCCTGATGTCTCAGAGAAAAGCATCGGAGAAGCCTTGAGCTTTTTTGGAGCGCTACAACTGAGCGGTCAAAAAGCGCAAATCGCCGAGAAGATTCTGAAAGAAATCAAAGAGCGGTTACAATTTTTGGTCAATGTGGGCTTGAATTATCTTTCCCTTTCCCGCTCCGCTGAAACCCTTTCAGGCGGTGAAGCGCAACGCATTCGCCTTGCCAGCCAAATCGGCGCAGGCTTGGTCGGCGTGATGTATGTGTTGGATGAACCGTCCATCGGCTTGCATCAACGGGATAACGAACGCTTGCTCAACACCTTGATTCACTTACGAAATCTCGGCAACACTGTGATTGTGGTGGAACACGATGAAGATGCGATTTTAAGCGCCGACCACATTATCGACATCGGCCCGGGTGCGGGTGTACATGGAGGCAATGTCATTGCCGAAGGCACAGCACAACAAATCATGCAAAATCCAAACTCGCTTACGGGTAAATTCTTATCCGGCGCGGAAAAAATCGAAATACCGAAAAAACGCACCGCACTTGATAAGAAAAAAACGCTCAAGTTGTTTGGCGCATCAGGCAATAATCTGAAAAACGTCAACTTAGAGATTCCGGTGGGCTTGTTCACCTGTATCACCGGCGTGTCCGGCTCAGGCAAATCCACGTTGATTAACGATACCTTGTTCCCGATTGCCCAAAATGCGTTAAACCGTGCGGAAAATGCGGCAGCAGCGCCATATAAATCTATTGAAGGTTTGGAATTTTTTGACAAAGTCATCGATATTGACCAAAGCCCGATTGGCCGAACTCCGCGCTCTAACCCGGCAACCTACACCGGCGTGTTTACCCCAATTCGCGAGCTGTTCGCCGGCGTGCCGGAAGCTCGAGCACGCGGCTACAATCCGGGACGTTTCAGTTTTAACGTACGCGGCGGGCGTTGCGAAGCCTGTCAGGGCGACGGCGTCATCAAAGTTGAAATGCACTTCCTGCCGGATGTGTACGTGCCTTGCGACC
>ERZ772807.995-NODE-995-length-16222-cov-3.373539_pt1 | contig 16222 bp, 16 predicted proteins | sample MGYA00511472_ERZ772807 | MGnify/ENA primary metagenome ERZ772807 (study PRJEB29015, sample SAMEA2737947) | human oral metagenome | biome: human oral; feature: human-associated habitat; material: dental | place: China | collected 2039 ...
ATCTAAGCGGCAACTAAAATTTTAAAGAGCGGAGTATTTTCCGCTCTTTTTCATTTGCATTATTTTGCCTCATATATGACGCAAAAAAGGCGTTAAACCCGAAAAATTTACTCTTTATCATCTGCATTATCAATCGGGCTCGCGCTTGATAAATGCTTCATCCAAACCTCCTAAATTTAAACATGCTCTTAAATTTTAAATGAAACGGAGGTGAAATTTATCTAAAATTTTGCCGCAGAGCTTTGACATACCGAAATTTAAATAAAGCTTGGGCGTTGAAATTTTGACGAGGATTTTATTCTGCGCGCTTTATAGGAATTTTAAATTTATAAGAATTTTAGAAATTTCCTTATAATTACAAGAAATATACCTTTCTAGCGTTTTAAATCTTTTGATACGAAAGCGTGTGGATATTCTTTTAGGTGCATCGTTACAGACTCTCCTATTCCAGGCACATTTAAAATTCCTTTTGGAATATGCTCTGCAACAAACGCCATTTTATTTCTCTTGCTTATCGATTAAGTTTTGTAACTCCATAGTGTAGTTTTCTCTTGATTTATATAGATCAATATCTCTATATGTTTCCAATGCAGCTTCTAATATATTTAAAATATCTTGAAATTTTAAGGTTAAAGTATATTTTGGTTTTAAACTTAAAAGTTGCCAAATTCTATGAAACTCATTCGGTATTTTTGTTTTATTGATTTTACAACTTTCATCTAAAATAGCTTCGATATATTTTCCATCATAATATAAAACCCAAATAGATTTAGAAAGCAATGCTCTATCATAATTTGGATCAGGAAAGCGATAAATTTTTAAAAGCCAACAATCTAATTGCCTATCTATTGTAAAATTTAGATTTGGCAACTTTGCTCCATAATTATACTTACCATATAGAGCACTCAATCCATACTTCTCATCATCCTCTTTGGTTATGATTGCGTTTTCAAACGCCATCGCTTCCTCCTAAAATTTTAATTCGATTATACCCTCGATAATTTATGCTAGCCTTATGCTCTCATAAATGTATCGTGAGTATGAAATCAAGTTAGCACTATAGTAAGGCTCATAGAGATGCAATTGTAAGGGTTTTTGTCGATACTTTTCGTTTACGAGCTGGCGAGTAAGAAGCGTATAAACTTAAGTTGCGGGCGGTTGGTTTAATATAGTCTGATAGATGAAATTTTAAATCGAGAATTCTGGTAAATTTTAAATCTAAAAGCCGATAAATTTAATAAACACTTCACAAAAATTTCGTCAAAATTTCAAAAATCCCGTCAAGGTCTCAGCTAAACCTCGGCGGAATTTTGAAATTTAGAAATTCTAGGATTTCAAGCAGCGTTATTTCTTCGCGCTAGAAGCGTCCATAAAGGCCTGCTCTTCGGCGCTTGGTTTATACTCGTCGCCGAAAAATTCCTTCTTCGCCTTGATCTTTTCCTGCATCATCTTCTTTTCGTAAATTTTATACGTCGGTCGCCAGTACTCTAGGTAGTTGCGAAGCCCGATGCCGTGGCCCGCGCTTACGTGGCAGCTCGCGCATTTGAGCTCGCGCTCGGTGCCTAGGAGCTTTTTGTAGTGCGCGTGCATGCGCTGTGCTTGCTCGGAGGTAATTTTGCTGTCGATCACGGTGGCGTGGCAGCTCGTGCAGCCGTTGTCAAACACATAGTGCTCGCGGTTTTCGCGCCTTTTATTCCAATCAAATTTTTCGGGCTCGTCGAAGAAGTGCGAGTAGCCCTCCAGCACGCCGTTTTTGGCCTTTTGATAGACGTATTTTACGATATTGTCGTGCGGTAGGTGACAATCGACGCATTTGGCTTTGACGCCGGTTTTGCCCTTGCCCGAGTGGACGTCGTCTTGATAGGCGATCACCATCGGATCCATCTCGTGGCATACGTCGCAGAATTTATCGGTGCTAGTTTTTTCAAGCGCGTAATGCACCGGCACGACGATGAAAAACCCTATAATGCCGCTTATTAAGATGATAAGCGCTAGTAATTTTTTAGAAATTCTCATGGTGTCACCCCCATCCATTGCGGCACTTCGTGCTCGTGGCATTCGGTACACATATTCGTAGATGCCTTGTGCTCGTTGTGGCATTCGTCGCAGTATAGCGTAGGACCGTCGTGGACGGAGTTATGCGGATTAGCCTTGAGCGTATCCATAAATTTAAGCCTCAAAGCGAGCTGCTTTTTGTCGCCGTGGCAGCTGATACAGCCCTTGTCGCCGATACTTTTAAATTTAGATGGATCGCTTCCTTGATTTATGTGGCAATCGACGCAGTCAAACGACAAATGCTCGTGATGAGGTTTGATTTTGTATTTTGCCCGAAGCTCATCTGAAACGACTATGTTCGTGGCGTTGGCGTCATTAGCGCTCGGCGCGCCGAACAAAGTCGCGATGATACAGCACAGAAACAGCGCCGTAAAACTGAAATTTTTCATTTACAACCTTTTAGAAAACTGCCTTGCAGACTCGCTTTCGCTAACCAAGCAAGGCTTAAAAGAGCTTGCGCCCCGACTAACTAACTAAGCGATCTGCTCGCCCGCGATCATTCCGAAAACTATGCAGTCGGTAATCGCGACGGTGCCTAAGCGGCTCGCGCCGTGAGTTCCGCCCGTGATCTCGCCTGCAGCCCAGAGGCCCGGGATCGGTTTATTCGTCTTGCTTGAGATGACCTCTGCTTTTTCGTTGATCTTTAGACCGCCCATCGTGTGGTGAGGCTTCGGCGAGAGGCGGATGACGTAGAAAGGTCCCGCTTCGTTGATCTCGCTAAGCGCGCTTTCTTGCTTGCCAAACTCGTCTTTTTTGGCTTTAACGCCTTCGTTGTATTTTTTGACGCTCTCTTTTAAGGCATCCGCAGGCACGCCGTATTTGCTAGCGATCTCATCTAGGCTCGCGCATTCGCCCACTACCTTACCGCCTGCCATGCCTTTAGAAATAACCTCTTCGCTTAGATCTTTAAACGCCATTTTGGTATCGGCGAAGGTTATCGGATAGGCTTTTGGATCCTCGCGTAAAATTTTAAACTCCGCGTCCGCGCGGGTCTTGCGATCTGCAAGCTCGTTCATAAAGCGCTTGCCGTTGCGAATGTCCACGGCGATACCGTATTTAAAGGTGCCTTGCTGAGTTAGGATCGGAGCGGTACCGAAGCCCTTCTCATCGGGGCTCGCCCACGGACCGAACTGGATCCAGTCTACTTGCACCGGATACGCGCCGATCTCAAAGGCTTTTAGCAGCACGCCCGCGGTAGCTCCCGCGTGATTTGTGCTATCAACGTCATCAGGAATGCGCGGATCTTGAAGCTTGCGGAAAATTTTATCGCGGCAAAATCCGCCCGCTGCGAGTACTACGCCTTTTTTGGCTTTGAGCGTCTTTTTTGTGCCGCTGGTGTTTTCAAGATCGTCGCTATAGAGATTTGGATCAAATTTATACTCCTCGCGGATCACGACGCCCGCCACGCGATCTCCGTCCATTACGAAATCGTCAAATTTTGCGCGGCGGCGAAGCTCGCAGCCCTTATCTTTTAGCGCTTCAAATTTTTCAAGCATCGGCTGGATGTAGCCAGAGCCGCTATCATTTGTAGTTAGCATCGAGCGCGCGACGCTGTGTCCGCCGAAGTGCGCGCAGTGATCCATCTTAAATTGCACGCCGTTATCGACGAGGAATTTAAACGCGTCTAAGCCGCGATCGGCTAAGGTGCTTAAAAGCTCGGGGTGGTTGATGCCAAGGCCTGCCTTTAAGCAGTCGTTCATAAATAGCTCTTTGCTGTCTTTGATGCCCGTTTTTTCCTGCACTGGGTTCATCGGCACGCTCATACCGCCGCCGTTGATGACGGAGTTTCCGCCGATGCGACCCATCTTTTCGAGAATCAAGACTTTGTTGCCTTTCTCGGCTGCTTTTAAGCCCGCCGCAAGTCCCGCAAAGCCGCTACCGATGATGATTACATCCCACTCCTCGTCAAATTTGACGTCCTTTGCGTCCACTGCGCTTGCTTGCGCATTTACCGCGCTAAGTGCGAGTGCACCGGCTCCTACCATACCCATTTTCAGTATGTCGCGTCTCTGCATATTTGCCCCTTTACTTAGAGATTTTTTAATCTTAAAGATTAATGTCGTAATTTTATATTAAATCTTTATGTAAGTCAAATGTTATTTGGTATATAATTTAATAGCTAAAGGCTATAAAATTTCAACCGAAGGGGCAAAAAATGAGCCTGCGACATATGGAATTCGCGGTAAAAATTTCGGAGCTTAAAAGCTTTACAAAAGCGGCGAACGAGCTTGGAATAGCGCAGCCGTCGCTTTCAAAGAGCATTATGCTTTTAGAAAAGGAGCTAGGGATCGAAATTTTTGATAGAAAAAATGGGCTTGAGCTTACCTATGCGGGCGAAATTTACATCGCCAGAGCGAAAAATATGCTTAGGCTCAATAAGGAGCTAAATAACGAAATCCGCGGGCTTTCGTCAATCAAGACGGGCAAGCTCGTAATCGGCGCGACCTCGACGAGCTTTAAATTTATTGAAAAGATCATCGCGATGTTTTATAGCAGGTTTTCCAAAGCCGACATTAGGGTCGTGCACGCTCACTCCGAACCCGCGCTCATCGAGATGCTAAAAAGCGGCGAGCTTGATATCGTCTATGCCGCGCACTTCGGCGAGCTTTCTGCGGAGGGGCTTGAGTGTGAGTTTATAAAAAAGCGCAGGCTGCTTCTAAGCGTCTGCTCATCGCACCCGGCTGTTTCGCGAGCGAGTATAAATTCTACCGAGAAATACCCTAAAATCGCGCTTAGCGAGTTTAAATCCGATAAATTTGCAATCAGCAGTAAAATTTTAAAAAGTGAATCGAACTTTAAAAAGATCTTTGAAAACGCGGGCTTTACGCCTCAAATTTTCTGTGACACCTCCTATCTGTACGTGGCTAACGCGATGGTCGCGGCGGGGCTTTGCGTGAGTTTCAGCTTCGCGCGGTACATTTTTGAGACGCAGAAGGACTACATCACGCTCTTTGACGTCGCGGATGAGCCGCTTTTGGACGTGTCGTTTTCGGTCGTGTATAAAAAGCCATCCAAGCTCGCAAAGGAATTTATAAAGATGATAAAAGCGGGCAAAAGCGGCGAGTAGGGCGGTCTGCGGCGTGCAAATTTAAATTTAATAACGCGCCGCAAAGGTTTAAATAATAGCGCGCCGCGAGGCGCTACGGCCAAAAGGCTTTTAAAATTTCATCTTGCAATTTTGCTTTTTAAATTTAAGCTCGCAGCTTGCTTGGTCGAAATTTTATCTAAAATTTTTATTTCGCGCTAATCGGTTAAATTTTATCTTGCGTCACGACAAGCTAAATTTTATCTCGCGGCGAGTTAGATTAAATTTCATCCGCTGTGGCTGTGTAAATTTACGGCGCGCTCTTTTGCAAATTTATCTGCAAGCAGGCAAAGAGCGCCTATTTAGTACTTTTGGCTCTTTGGCTCCCGCTTTAGCTTTTCTTGCTCGCCGCCAAAACTTGCGCCAAGATCGCTGCTAACGCGATATTCAGGCTGACGCAGAGCCCAAACAGCGCCACTGCTTTAGTGGAGCTGAAAGCGAGCGTAAAAAAAGAGATTATGCTGGTTAAAGACGCGAGCGTGATGCCGAAAATTTTATCGTTAAGCGCCATTTTATCGTTGTTTGCAAAGATCATATAATCGATCCCCACGGCGCCTGATAGGATCAGCGCAAAGATCGCAAAAATATTTACGCTCACGCCGAATGCGCTAAGCAGGGCAAGCACGGCTAAATTTGACGCAAAGACGGAGATGACGATGAGCCATGCCGTTCGCGCACCGAAAAACGCCCACAGCAGCGCGAGGGCAAGGGCGTACGCGGCGCATTTTAGATACAAGGCGTTGATTTTGATCTGCGAAAACGCCTCGCTTATGGCGCTTCGCATGTTTAGATGCAGCGAGCCCATCTGCGCGGCAAGCTCGCTAACGGCTGCTTTATCGTGCACGCCGCGCAAAAAAGCGATATGCGGATCTATGCTCGGCATCGCGGCAAAAAGAATGGAGCTTCTGGCCTGCTCATAGCTTAAAATGGGCGCTTCTGCAATCTTGGCAAAGTTTGCATCCACGAGTTCGCGGCTGAGCCCGAGATTTAAAAATGCGCTTCTATCGTAGTTTGCAAAGGCTTGCTTGATAAAGCTCTGCGTGGCGGGATCCAAAATCGGCGCGCCCACGTATGAGTCCGCAAGACCACGCGCTACGACCTCTTTGGCTACCGCGCTCGCGTTGTTGCCCACGATCAGATCGAAGCTGGAGCCTCCGATGCTTGCGAGCTTGGCGCTCATCGCGATAAGGTTTTTATCCAAGCTCGCGTATTCGCTGACGTCGTCCTTAAGCTCCATTTTAAAATACAAAAACGCAAGCAGCGCCGCGCAAATGATGACGAGCGCTTTAAAGCTTAAGCTTATCTTACAAAGCGCCTTTGCGTAGAGCTCAAGAGCTTTTGCAAAGAGCGGAGCGGGGCGAAATTCCGCCCCGGCAAGTAGTAGTGGCAGGGCGAAGTAGCTAAAGCAAAACGCCCCCGCAAGTGCGGCTATGGCAAAGATCGCGATCTCTTTGAGCAGAAAAAACGGGCTGAATAAAAATACGAAGTAGCCTCCGGCCGTGATGAAAAACCCTAGAAGCAGGATGTTTCGCATGCTTTTTATCGAGCGAGCTTCGATGCGGCGCGAGATGTTTGCGCCGAGCCAGTGCACCGCGTAATCCAGCATCAGCCCGATTAGGCTCGTCGAAACCACGGCGCTTAGGATGTGGATCGAGCCGCGGATCGCCATCGTAGCCGCTACGCCGCAGGCAAGCCCGAAAAGCGCGGGCAGCAGCAGGCAGAAGATCCGTGCGCGCGAAAATGCCGCCAGCAGCAGCGCCGCGCACAGGCTAAGCGAAACGGCGCCCGCGACGGAGCTTTCGCGCACGCCTGCGCTTTTGCCCAATGCGCTAAAAAGGGCGGTACCGGAGATTAAAATTTTGCTCTTTTGTGCCTCGCGCACCAGAGCGCTAAGCGCGTCGTCGTTTGCTTTCGGAGCGAGCCTAGCCGTAGCGAAGTAGTGTGGCGCGCCGTCAATGGTCGTAATAAAGCGGTTTTGCGCTGGATCGAGCTTGATCGCGCCGCGAGTGCCGAGGCGCGAGTGAAGGCTGAGTGAGAAAAAATCCTGCGAGAGGCTAAGCGGGCGAAATTTTGAGTAAAGCTCACGCGCGCTACGCTCAAAAAAGGCCTGCGGATCGCTTTTTAAAAGCTCCACGCTCGCATCGTCTAGCATCGCGGGCGCAAAGTGCGCAAGCTCGCTCTGATACACGCTCGCGTCCTTTACCTCATAGGTTATGCTCTCAAAAAGCCCGCTTTTTTGCATATCCGCAATGAATGCGTCAAAGCTCGCTTTCTCCGCGCTTGCGACGATGATTTGCCTCGCGATCTCGCGGTTGAAATCCTCGACGCTTTGTTTCTGCTCGCCCGAAATTTCAATACCGCTTAGCTCGTAAAAATCGGAATTTACGCGGTTTAAATTTAACGCTATAAAGGCGCAAAGCGCGATAAAAATCGCGCCGAATGCCGCTAAAATTGCGCTTTTACTCATCTAAGCTCACGACGCCTGAAAATACGTTTTCGCTCACGTCGCCGTTAGCGCTGCTGATCCGCAGCACTCTGACGTAGGCGCCGCCCTCGATCACGATATTTTTAAAGATATTTTGCAGCATCCCTTTTGGGCTTAGCTCGGCGCGCCACGCATCTTTGCTGCCGCTTAGCGCGATCGAGAAATTTTTGCTAAGCCGCGCTACGTCCAGGCGCGAGATCGCTAAAAAGGTGTCCTTATCAAAAAGCGAATCGGCGCTTTTGACCCACGCCTCGCCGCTGCGCTCAAAAACGCCGTCCGCGCCGATTTTTAGCTCGCTTCGCACCGGCTCTAGCGTCGTCCAAAACAGCTCGCCGCCCTTGATCCTAAACTCGCCGCTGCTTCGCACGGGCTCGGCAAAGCCCTCGATGCTGAGCGTTTCGCTAAATTTGCCGCCGATATTGTCGGTCTTAAGCGCCAGATCGCTTACTTCAAGCGCGCCCGCAAGCCCCAAAATCGCCAAAAATAAAGCTAAAATTTTCATCGTAGTCCTTTAAATTTTATGCTCGCTAAATTTCACTGCTCGTTATCGCTAGGCAAAATTTCATTTGCCGCGGCGTTTTGAGAGCGGTCTTTCTCGGGCGCGGCTTTGTTCGCTACTGAAATTTTACCCGCTGCCGAAATTTTATCTATCGTTGAAATTTTATTCCCAGAATTTTTCTCTGCTAAAATTTTATCCGCGCACGCCCTTAGCTGCGGCGGTATCTCATACAGCGTCCTTTTGGAATCAAGCTCCACCGCAGCTTGCGACGTGGTTGCCTTGGCTAAGAGCGCGCCCGACGGGCTTTTGATGCGGTAGGAGAATTTTATGATCGTGTCGCACTCAAGCAGCTCGATGCTCACCGCAACCTCGTCGTCAAAAAGTATCGGCGCGATAAATTTAAACTCCATTTTGATAATGGGATATATAAATCCATCGTCTCTCATCTGCATATATGTGTAGCCCGCGTCGCGCCAAAACTCGCATCTAGCGTCCTCGCATAGCTTTACGTAGTTGCCGTGCCACATCACGCCCATCGGATCGGCGTCGTAAAATCTGGCGCGAAATTTATACTCTTTCATTCCTCTCTCCGCTATGAAATTTTTCGTCTTGCGCGGCGGATTTTGCAGCGCTCAAATTTGAATTATCTAAATTTAGCGCAGTATCCGAGTCCGCCGTACTTTTCAAATTTGACGCGGCATTCGAACTCGTCGTGTCATTTAATCCGCTGCGCCATTTAAATTTGACGCAGTATCCGTGCTCGTCTCGCCGAAATTTTGCGCGCCGTCGCGCTCTACATCGTTCGCATTTTTCCCTTGCGCCCAAAAATCAAAGAAATTATACCATTGAGAAGGAAATTCTTTGGCATAAAGCTCTAGCTGCCGCACGTAGCATTTAAGCGGCGGTGCGACCGATCGCGCCTTATCGCGGCTCTTTAGCGGCGCGGGTAGCGGCTGCAGCCGCAGCTCGTGGCCGCTGCGCCCTTCGTAGCACCATAGGCTAAATAGCGGCGCGTCCAAAATTTTAGCGAGCAGATAGCCGCCGATCGGGAAATTCGCGCTGCACCCTAAAAAATCCTCGCTTTGAAATTTATCCGAGCCCACCGGCATGCGATCGCCCATTATCGCGATGTGCTCGCCGTTTTGCAGTAGCTCTTTGATTTGCAGCATCTCGCCGATGCCGAGCTCGCCGACGTAAAGAATTTTCACGCCGCCGCCCATTTTTTCGATAAATTTCATAAAATTTTCGCTGTGTTTGCGAAAGATCAGCACGTTGATTTTTATCCCCGCCGTGCTTGCCGAAAGGGCGCGCGCGATCTCGGTGTTACCGAAGTGCGAAGTGATTAAAATTTTACCCGTTCCGTCGCTTAAAAGCTCCTTCATGCCGCTTTGCACGCGAATTTGATCCAACGCGATCTTGCCGTTCCAAACTGCGATTTTTTCGCACAGACTGAGGGAAAATTTATAAAAATTCGCGTAAATTTCGCGGATCTTGGGCTCGCGATCAAGCGCGCGCCGCAAAAACTCCCCGATCGCGCGCCGTTCGTTTTTAAGCAGCGCAAAATAGATCGCCGAGATAAAAAGCGCGGTGCCTCGCATGCAAAAATCGGGCGTGTGAAGCGTGATGAAGCGGGCTAAATTTAAAAGCGCCGCGCCCGCCTTTTCGTTGTTTTCGCTCCAGTGTTTAGCCATCGCGCCCGTCCTTTGCGGCGGCATGTTGCGACGAGGCTTTTACGAGCGAACTTTGCGCTGAATTTTTCGCCTGCGAGCTTTGCGCTGCGGCTTTGTCGCCGCATTTTTCTGTACCAGCTTTTTCGTCTGCGCCGCCGTCCATCTGCTCTTTTGCACCTTTGCAACTATCGCGCCGCGCGCCGCTGCAAAGGTTTTGCCCCGCTAGCCATTGCAAAATTTCATTCGCGCTCTGCTGCGAAGCCTCCCGTAAGCCGCGCTTTTTAAATTTATCGCAGGCGCGCTTTAGCGCCCTTTTTGCAAGCCAAAGCGGAAGTCCGCAAAATAGCCTCGCGTGCATCAGCGAAATTCCAAAATTATCTCGAAACGGCGCGAAGTGGCTCACCCCGCCCGCTTCGTAGCGTACCGCCAGATCGAGCCATTTTATCTCTAGCCCAGCCCGCGCGGCCAGGATTAAAATTTCGGCATCAAAGCCCATCCTGCGGCTTTTCGTGCGGGACAGAAGCGGCACGATCCCCTCTAGCGGGTAAATTCTAAAGCCGCACATCGCGTCTTTTATGCGGTGCGAAAGGGTATTTACCACGCACCAAAAATTCATTATCTTACGTCCGTGCAGGCGGGATTTGGGCGCGCTTTCGTCATACACGGGAGCGGCGCAGATCAGCGCGGAGGGCTGCCGCGCCGCAAACGCCAAAAATTCCTCGCATCTGCTTACGTCGTGCTGAAAGTCCGCGTCGATCTGAAAGGCATGCGTAAATCCAAGCTCCTTCGCCCACGCCAGTCCGTCGCCCACGGCAGCGCCTTTGCCGCCGTTTTGCGCGCGGGTGTAAATTTGAACTGCAAGCCCCTTTAGCGCGCTTTTGCTCGCTTCGTCGCTGCCGTCGTCCACGATCAGCACGGGCGCTATGGGCGCCAGGGCGCTTACGAGCTCGGCGATGCGCGCGGGGTGGTTGAAGTAGGGCAGTAAAAACGCGGGCTTAAAGGCAAATTCTTCCACTGGCGCAGACCTTGTCGTTTGAAATTTCAAAGCGGAGTTTGCCGCTTGCCTCGGTGATTTTGATTAAAATTTCATCGCCCGGGCGGATGAAATTTTTAAATTTTAAATTTTCTATCTTTTGCGTGCCGTCCAGCTCGTAGCCGAGGGCTTTTGCGCAGATCAATACGAAGCGAAGCTGCATAAACGCGGGCACCAGCGGAAATCGCGCAAAGTGTCCGTCGAAATAAAAGTCGCTAGCGCGCACCTTCGCGCGAAACTCATTCTCCGCGCTCCGCTCGAAAACAGGCATCTCGTAGCGCTGCAGGGCGCTTAAAAAGTCCTTTTTGCTTAGCTTGCCCTGCTCATTAAAAGGCAGCTTGCTTGTGATCTTGAAGTAGCGCAAAATCGCGCCGAATTCGGGCTTCAAAAAGGCCTTTAACTCGTCCGTGACGCCCTTTTTGCCGCCTGCGCGAAACGCCTGCTCGCCGCGCTCGCTAAGCTTGATAAGAGCTACGGCGCGGTCGCGCTGCGGGTGCAGATCGATCCTGCATTCGCCGATAAATTCGTGCGAGCGGAGTTTGGCTTCGAGCAGATCGAGGCTCACGCGGTTTTCGTTGATCTTGACGGTGCGGTCGCCGCGCCCCAAAAGCGTGATCTGGTCTGCGCACACATAGCCGAAATCGCGGCTTTCAAAGCGCTCGCACCAAGGCGAGCTGATCGTAAACTCGCCCGTTTGCGAAGATTTGTCGGCGGGCCGCTTTGCCGTAAATTTATTGTAAAGCCCATCTGATTGCGCAAATTTATCGTCGTATTTCGTCGCGGCGATCGGTGCGGGACTGTTTTTCTGGCTGGCTGCGGTTTTATCGCTAGCGTCTGCATTAAATTTAGACGCCTGTTCGCCCAAGCGGTTTGTGTCTTGCCCGTCTACACGGCTCGTTTTAGGCTTTGCCGCAAAATTTTCGTCGCAAGAGCTTGCCGCAGGATCGAAAGGCTTGTTCTCGCGTTTCTCCGCGCCGTCGCTATCAATATCCGTGCGGATCTGCACGCTAACTGGAGCGAATTTTTTAAGCCCCGCGCCCTCGTTGCAGGCGATCACACCCGTCTCGCTCGAGCCGTAAATATCGACGATGCGGGCACTGCTAAGCGCTGCCAACCTGTCTCGGATCGCAGGACTTAGCGGTGCACCCGCGCTAAAAATGGTGCTCAAAGGCGCTATGTTTGCGGCATCTGCGTGCTCGCACAGCGCGCCTAACACCGTGGGCGAGCTGATCAGCACCGCGCCCGCAAGATCGGCTGCGAGGATGATTTCAGGGCAGTTTAGCCCGCCTTTTTGCGTGCGCGAGCCGCAAAGCAGCGGCACGAAGATGCTAAAGGTAAGCCCGAACATATTTTGGTGCGAGACGCCCGATAAAAATCGATCGCTTGCGCAAAGGCCAAATCTCTCTACTAAAAATTCCGCCTCCAAAACCATATCGCGCAGGCTTTTTTCGATGTTTTTCGCCTCGCCCGTCGAGCCCGAAGTTTTGATATAAAATTTTTGATCCGCGCGCAGTAGGTGCAAAGAGATAGCCTCTTGCTCGCACGGCGCGTGATTTTGCGGCGCGTTTTTAGATGAAATTTTAGGCGCGGATTTTCCCGTATCGCGAGACGAAATGTTTTCTAAATCATGGGAGCAGAATTCGTCTAAATTTCGCGCTGCGGCGAGATTTGAAATTTTTACGTCGCCGCCTAGATGAAATTTGCCGCTAAATTTGGGCTCTCGCAGCAGCACCGGCACAAAACCCGCAATCAGCGCGCCGAAAAAAAACGCAATGAACTCTGCCGCATCCTCGCCGTAAATTTCGATCATCGACGCGCGTTCTTGCTCTTGCGTCTGCGCCGCTTGCAAGGCGCGCGCGGCATCTGAGCCGCCGCTAGAATTTTCCGCGTCATTGAGATTTGCGCTTCTACTGGAATTTTCCGCATCTTTTAAATTTACGCTTGCCGCGCTACTTTGGGATTTGCCCGCGCCTTTTAAGCTTGCCGCTTCGCTCTGCTTGCACCCCGTTTTTGTCAAATCGCGCGCAATAGCCGCCGCAGCAAGGATTTCGCGCTCATAAGGCTTCAAAGAATTAATCAAATTTTTTAACATAAAATTTCCTAAAAATCATCTCGCCGCCGATCAGCGCGCCGATGAGGACGTATGAGATCGCGCCGCAATAAACGCTCCAATAAATTTTATCTCGCGGTAGCAGCAGTGCCGCGCTAAGTAGGCCGTTTAGCACGAAAAATCCGAGCCAAACTTCAGTCAGCTTGCGCGTGTAGGCGCGGCCGTGTTCGTTAAGACCTGGCTGCTTCAAAAGCGCTAGGCGCGTGATCGCAGGCGTCGATCTTAGGCTGAGCGCAAAAAGCGCCGCGAGCGAGAAATTTATTATGAGCGGATACAGATACGCAAGCGTTCCACTGCCAAAAAGGATACACAACGCAAAAAATGCCGCGCACGCACCCTTAATAGCGCGATCTTTACTTTCAAAAACAGCTCGCGCTCCCCATAGCGCGCTCATCGCCGCGAGCAAGCAGACCCGCGCGCCGCCGTGCAAAAAATAGAGGCCGAAAGGGTAAAACACGCTTAAAATTATGGTAGCTGTTTTTAAAAATATCGCTCGTCGCAATCTTTGCAATCCTTAAATTTAGCCGCTAGGGCTTGGTTTTTTTGCCACGGCAGTTTTAGCTTTGTCGCAGCAATTTTGGTTTTGCCGTGGCGGTTTTTTGGTTTTGTTGCTAGCAGCGTAATCGGCGCGATTTATGCCGCGCCGAGATACTTTAAATTTGACCTCGACGTCACGGTTTTGTGCGCTATGATTTTAAAATTTTAATTCAGCCGCGCCTGCCGCCTTAAAATTCTAGCCGCATCTTAAAATTTAGCTGCTCTTTAATTTAATTTGCACCGCCGCACTCGCGATCAGATCCGCTAAATTTTAAAATTTTGAAATTTTATGAAAGCGACGGTCGCAAAAGAAACAACGCCTTTTAAAATTTCAAAATTTCACCCAAGCTCGCAGATTTAAATTTTAAAATTTTGATCTGCAAAGCGCTTTACATAATAGTCTAAAAGCGGCGGGTAAGCGGGCTTTGTGCCGTGCCGCTTAACCGCTAAGCCCGTAAAAGCCGCTCGCTTCCTCATGCTTTATAAAACGTTCTCCGCTCGCCGCACACCTTTGATAATATGTGCCGCACGTTATCAATTCAACATGCGCCGTCAAACAAAATGCCGCCGTATATTATCTGCTCGCCCATCGCCATTGTGCCGCCGCAAACTACCAAGCCGCGACGCATGCGACCTTACCGCGCCGCACGGCGAAATTTAACTCTCGCCGCCCGTAGTAGTCTCCCCGCTCGCGCCTTGATCGAGCTTCGCCGCTACGGCGTCCACGATGTCGCCAAGGGTTTGGATGTTTTTAAAATCATCGGGCATCAGCTTATAGCCCGTGTTTTTCTTGACGTAATCGACCAGATCGATCGCGTCGATGCTGTCGATCTGCAGATCCTCGTAAATTTTAGCCTCCGGCACGACCTTGCTCTCGTCGATCTCGAAAAGCTCCACGAGCGCCTTTTTTAAAATTTCAAAAATTTCATCTTTACTCATTTTTACTCCTATTTTCGGCGATGTATTGCGCCAAAGACGCAACGGATGAGAAAATTTGCTTTAAATTTTGGGTTTTTGAGTTAAGCACGATGCCGTATTTTTTCTGCACCAAAAGCCCGAGCTCCAGCGCATCGACCGAATCTAGCCCGAGCCCGTCGCCAAAAAGCGACTCATCGTCATTTATGTCGCCTGGCGCTACGTCTTCGAGGTTCAGCCCCGAAATGATCAGCTCCTTAAGCTCCAAAATTTCTTCGTTCACAGATTCTCCTTTTCATATAGATTTGATATTTTTTCGTAGAGTTTGCGCACGCGGATCGGGTTTGGGCGATCCGGCTCAAAGCCCGTTAGATCAAGCGCACACAGCTCGTAGAGGTCGTATTTCATCCGAACCTCGGGCGTATCGTACCATACTTGTCCTTTTTTTAGGCTTTTAGGATCCATTTTTATCGCGATGCAATTCATATTTTTTGCGAAATTTATCGCGATGTAAAACGCCGCTTTGTGCATGGCGATGCGATCCGCGGTGCGCGTGCCCTCGGGGAAGATGATTAAGCTTTCTCCTCGCTCAAGGGCGCTGCGACATGCATCTATCATCGCTTCCGAACCGGTGTTTGGGATATAGCCCGCGGCTGCGATGGCGGCGGAGAGGAAAGGGTTTTTGCACAGACTTTCCTTGACTACGCAGTTTGCGCGCCGCACGTGAGCTAAAAAGATCACCACGTCAAGCAGGCTGGGGTGGTTTGCGATGATGAGAGTGCCGCCGGGCGGGAGCTTGCAACGCCAGTTCACGCCGATGCTGCCGTAAAGTCGCGCGAGCAGCAAAAATATGCGCCACGAGATCATTATAAAATCGCGTACGAAATTTCGCACGGCGCCTATGCGGTTTAGCCGCAGCAGCGCTACGGGGAGGAAGAGCAGGTTGCCTATCATACACAGCGCGCCGAAGCTTGCGAAGGATGACGCGATGCCGATCTGTTTAAGCTTGCGCCTTAGCGGATCTGTCTGCTTCATCGCGCGGCGCCTCTTTCGGCTGAGATTTCGCGGCAGCTTTTGTTGGAAATTTTACGGCTCTCGGTGAGGGTTTTGTTGTTCTCGGCAGGGATTTTATGGTTCATCATGCGCGCGATCTCGATAAAATTTCTACGGCTTGCCGCTCGCCGCATCGCATTGAAATTTTTGCAGTTCTCTGCGCGCGATATTTCAGTTTGCGGCACATGCCAAAGTAATAGAGCTTTCATGGTCTGAGCGGAGGCGATCTCGGCGCCGTCGGCCACCAGGACGGCGCGCACGGGGTGGCCCTTGATGTCCATGCCGAGGATCTCGGCGGCCCTGGCTCCGGCCTCCTCGGCGGTCCGGGCGGGCTTGACGCCCCCGGCCTTGCCGCGTCCGCCGGTCTTGACCTGCGCCTTGACGACGACCAGGCGCGAGCCGCGGTCGAACATGTCCTGGGCGGCCCGGCGCGCCTGCTCGGGCGTGGTTGCGAGAGCGCCGGGCGGCACGGGCACCCCGTGCCGGTCGAACAGGTCCCTTGCCTGGTACTCGTACAGGTCCATGCGGTGTGTCGTCCTTCCGGGTCGTGATCCCGATGGCGGGGCGGCCCCGCCCCGGCGCGGGCGGGTGGCTCCGTGGGGGAGCCTACGCAACCGCGGCCCGCGCGTGCACGAACCCGTCGGGCGGGTCGGGACCAAGGTCCGGCTGGGGCGGCGCGGGCCGGCGGAACGGCTCGGCCTCGCGCACATGATTCGGAGCCGGCTCATGAAGATTATTCAGCGGGCGGTGATGCGGGCGCGGGGTGCGGGGCGGGGCGCG
>ERZ772807.999-NODE-999-length-16203-cov-5.225043_pt1 | contig 16203 bp, 15 predicted proteins | sample MGYA00511472_ERZ772807 | MGnify/ENA primary metagenome ERZ772807 (study PRJEB29015, sample SAMEA2737947) | human oral metagenome | biome: human oral; feature: human-associated habitat; material: dental | place: China | collected 2039 ...
CAATCTGTATTAGAGAAAATACAGAAAATGGTAGAAATTTTTATAGGAATATAAAATAACAAAATTATTAATTATTTTAAATATTTATGATTTAAGTTATAGTAAATTTAGAGAGGAAGTTGCATCAATATATTGGTGCAATTTTTTTATAGATAAAGTAAAAATAAAATTTACTTGACAATATCACTAACTAGTGATAAAATAAATTGTTACTAATTAGTGATAAATTAGGAGGAGAAAACTATGAATACTGACTGGGAAAGGAATTCAGATATCCATTTGCAGATTGTATTGCAGAGGGCTGTGAGAAAAATTGATGGCAAAATTGGAAAGGATTTTCGGGAAAAAGGGATTACAAGTTCGCAGTTTAGCGTTTTAGATGTGCTTTATACTAAAGGTGAGATGCGTATTTGTGAATTGATTGAAAAGGTGCTTTCTACTTCGGGGAATATGACGGTTGTTGTGAAAAATATGGAGCAAAAAGGCTGGTTATACCGAAAATCTTGTCCGAAAGATAAACGTGCATTTTTGGTAGGGCTGACAGATGAAGGGAAAAAATTATTTGAGAATCTTTTACCAGAGCATCGTAAGGAAATAGAGGAAACTTATGGGATTCTTTCAGATGAGGAAAGGCGAGAGTTAATTAGGATTTTGAAAAAATTTAAAGATATTTAGAATTAGTAATTTAATGAAAAAGTGAAAGTAGATCGTTATAAAATTTGGTAAAATGTCGCAATTAATATTGCAATTTATGAAATTGAAAAATTTTAAAAGTTATTGTATTTGATAATGTAAAGTAAAACTACTTTAAAAGCAAACTCAAAAGTTGTAACTATTTACTCAAAATCTAAATTTATACAATTTTAGTAGTTTGATTTTAAAAAGGTTCGAACATAATTTATAAAAAAAAACAAAAATTGGAGGAAAATAAAATGTCAAAAAAAACAGTATTATTAATCGTAGGATCATTTAGAAAAAATTCATTTAATCAAACAGTTGCAGATTATATTGCAGAGGAATTGAAAAAAGATGTGAATGTGGAATTTTTAAATTATAGAGATGTGCCATTATTGGAGCAAGATACAGAATTTCCAGCACCTCAATCAGTTAAAGATGTTCGTGACCAAGTTGGAAAAGCAGATGCTGTGTGGGTAGTTTCACCAGAATACAACGGTTCTTATCCAGCTGTATTAAAAAATTTATTGGATTGGTTATCTCGTCCGTTAGTGGCTTTTGATAGGGAAACACCAACAGTAATAGCAGGAAAACCAGTAACTGTAAGTAGTATCGCAGGTTCAACTGCAGGAAAATTTGTAAGACAAAATCTTTCAACATTATTTTCATATATCCGTATGAATCCAATGGAAGGAACTGGAACAGGGTTAATCGTACCAGCAGAAGCATGGGGAACAGGAATATTGAACTTGACTGATGAGCATAAAGAAGCCTTGAAAAAACAAGTAAAAGAATTTTTGGAATTTATTAAATAGACTTGAATTTTGAGAAAATTTGATATTTAATTTATTAAAGAAAAAAACAAAAGAAGAATAGCTTTTATGAGTTATCCTTCTTTTTTTATTAATTTAACTGTTATATTCAAAATCTAAAATATCTTTTCTAATATCCCTTATCAAAAATTTTATTAAATTATCTGATTCTGTTTGAATTAAAAGAAACAATCTTGCTAGTATTTTCCCAACAAAAACTTTTTTTATCTGATCCATCTCATTTAATGTATGATGTTTTAGGAAACTGATTAAATCGTCTACCTTATTAACAATATTATTTACAGATATATTTTCAAATCGTCTATCCGAAATAAATCTTTCATAAATCGTAGAATTTTTATTAATTCGGATTCCCTCCTTCTTCTCCACAGCCGTAGCTTTTGAAAACTGATCATAAATTTCTGCATAAAGCATATCATTTGGCCCTTCAAAGATAGTAAATGGTCTAAAGTCAATTGCCACATTACTCATTGGATGCCCAGCTTCAAATCCTTTTGCCCCTAGAAGTTTTTGTGCGATTCTCGATGCCTTGTAAGTATATTCAGTAGCAAGGCTCTTTATAATATTTGCTTCCATTAATTTATCTGAAACAGACTTATCTGGAGAGACATTATTGCAAGTATAGCTATACATAATTTTTGATATATCGTAAGTATTTTCGATTTCATTTAATTCATTTTGAACAAATGGTATTTCTTTTCTGGCAAATTTATTTATATTTTTTACAATATATTCCATAATTCCATGTGTCATTCCAACTAGTTGCAATCGGCTTCTTATAAAGATATTTTGAAATTCTCTAAGACAATTTGCCCTGTTTTCTGAAAGTTTTATTATATATTTTGCAGGAATCTTTGCATCAACATGATTTACAGCATATCTTACTGCTTTTAAACCTTCCGAATTTAGCACATCATAAGTTATATATTCTCTTGGAACTAAAATTAAGCTGATTACTTTTGATAATTTACCTTCTTTCTTTTCCTTTGCTGCAATTAATAAAAAATCACTTTGAGAATTTCCTTGCCAATATTTATCAGCTTTAACATGAATTGTATTTTCATCAACATATTCATAGTAAGACTGCATTTCTTTTGCTATGGCAGATCCAGAAGTTTCAGGCTCTGTTATAGCCAGTCCTCCACCTTCTCCGTTAAATATCATTTCCAGACCTTTTTCAATTTGCTCCTCATTCCCATATTCAACAAGCGGCTGTAATACTAATGCTCCTTCAATTCCTGTTCTAAGTGTAACTGGTACGCCATAGTTCCCAGCGATTCTAAGTACTTCCTGAATTTCAAACTGGCTGTTTTTTCTTCCTCCAAATTTTTCTGGTAGAAAAGGCAGTAAAAGTCCACATTTTTTTATATCTAACCATTTCTTCTCTGACAAATAGCTCATCAAATTTATCTTTTCAATATTTCCATTTGAAAAAACTTCGTTAAAAGCCTTCTTTATATTAGACAAAAATTCTTCTGTGTTCATTTTTAGCAAATTTCCATTTATAAATTTATTCATTTTTCTCCTCCCAAGTAAGTAATTTAAATCAAAATATTTTGATTTTAAAATAATTTGTTTATATAACAGTTGTTATTATAACATAAATGAAAAAAAATGACAATTTATTAATAAAGTTATTTTTGTAACTTGTTTTAATTCAGTTAAGATTGAGAAAAAAAGGAATATCATCTTTTTTAATTGACTGAAAAAAATTAATTTAATATACTGAAAATAACAAAAAATTGAGTATAGGAGTAATGAAATTAAATTTGAGGAAATCTAAAAAAACATTGCATTTAGTATTGAAATTTATGATTTTAGTTATAAAATTTAAGAAAAATCTGAATATAATAAAAATTTAAAATTATTTAAAATTCTGAAAATTTAGGAAATTACATAATTTTTTTTGAAAAAATAAATTTTTATTCTAAAGGGACAAAAGATGTCTCATATAAAAAGTATAATTAAATAACAAAAATAAAGTTGAGGAGATGGGGAAAATGAGTAATGTAAAATTAGTTAAAAATGATGCTTTTTATAACGCTGAGTTTGATATTGATATTTTTTTGTACTGGATGATAAAATGGTTAAATGTTGAGACTACAAATAATAGCAGTAAAATGGCTTTAAAAAATATGGCAAAAAAATTTATTGAGGAAATTTTAGGAGAAAAATTAGATACAGAAGATATTGAGATACATTTTTCAAATAAAAATTATTATTCTGAAAATGGAAGTTTTATTGATAGAATTTTAGGTGATTGTCCGATTTTGTTAATTTTAAATAGGAATCAAAATGGAAACAGAAAATATATATATTTTAGAGATTTTAGTTATTATGAGTATTCAAAAGATTTTAATGAATACAATGGGAAATTAATTAAATTATTAAAAAAATATGAGAATTTAAAAGAAAACGAAGAGAATAATGTAAAAATTGTTCATTTTTCATCTGATTTAATTTCTAGGTATGAAAAGGAAGAAGTAGAAGAAATAAGTATTTTATACGATAAAGAAAAATTTTTAACTTTATTTGAAAATTCAAAAAAATATATTGATGACAGTATTTTTGACAGTTATTACAATCAAATTAAACAAGAAAATAAGAAAAATTTCGTTGTAAATATTAACGAAAATTTATCTTTATATTTAGTTTTAGAAAGTTATATAAATAAAAAATTTGAAGATTATGATGTATATCGTTGTTTTGATTATATAAAATGGTTGAAACATGAATTTTTTATAGAATGCTTTTGTGTAAATTTAATTGCAGAAGATAAAAAAACAAATAATTATTTTTTGTTAAAATGGTTTAATAATAATAAAGTCGAAGAAAAGACAATAAAATTAATTCAGAAAGAATTAAAAGATATATTTCCTGATTTTAAGGAAGTTAATTATGAAGATATTGATTGTGAAAATAATGAAATTCCATTAATGTGTTTTACAGTAAATCTAGATAGTTCATTAAAAGATATAAAAAAAATGGTTGATAAAATAACGGAAAAAATTGAGAAATTTAATAAAATGAAAAATTGTAGAGACATAAGAGAGGAATATGTAGAATATTTTGAAGAAAAGAGATTAAAGAAAAGATTTCGAAGTAATAGAAAAATTAGGAAAAAGTTTTAAATTTTGAAAAAGTGATAAATCAAGGTATAATTAAAACGTTGAGAAGAATTTTTTAGAAAGGCTTAATCTTAATCATGAAAAATGAAAATTCTGAGGAAAAATCGATTAGAATATTAAAAATAATGAAAAGGTTGAATCAAAAAGAGATAGTGAATAGAAGTGATTTAGCTAATGAATTTAGAGTCGATAAAAAAACGATACAACGAGATATAGCTACTTTGAGGAATTATTTTTTTGAAGAAGGTGAATCGGATATAAAATATTCTAGTTCAAAAAAAGGTTATTATCTTGAAAAGAATGACAAGATAGCTTTTACAAACGAAGAACTTTTGGCTATAAGTAAAATTATCCTTGAAAGTCGGGCTTTTAATAAAGAAGAAACTGAAAAATTAATAACGAAACTAGTTAATAATTCTTCAATAAACGATAGAGAGATAATAAAAAATTTGATAAATAGTGAAAAGGTGAATTACATTCCTTTACAACATGGACAGAAACTACTCGAAAGCATTTGGAAATTAGCGCAATGTATAAAAAACCAAGAATGGGTGCATTTAAATTATACAAAAAAAGATAAACAATATAAAGAATACAGAATAAAGCCACTGTCAATAATGTTTTCTGAATATTATTTTTATCTAATTGGATATATTGAAAATAAAGAAGAATATCCTGCAATTTTTAGAATTGATAGAATGAAAAAGATAGAAAATACAGGCAAGAAGTTTAAAATCCTAAATTATTCTGACAAATTTAAAGATGGAGAATTTAGAAAATACATACACTTTATGCATTCTGGACCTCTCACAAAAATTAAATTTGAGTACAAAGGTTATATCGAATACGTTCTTGATAAATTTCCAACTGCAAGAATATTAAAAGAGGAGAAAAATGAAAAAGAAAATGGAGAATATACAATTTATACGGTTTTAATTGAGGTCTATGGAAGTTTTGGAGCAGAAATGTGGCTAAAAAGTCAAGGAGATTACGTTATTAAATTTGAGATTTTAAAATAAATTATTGAAATTAAGGAGGATTGCTGTGAAAAGAATAAAAATAATCAATTTAGGAGAAACACCATTAGATGTGGTTGAAAATGAAATAATTAAAAATGAAAATTTAGAAATCATTGGAGCAAAAGATAATTATGAAAATTTGAGAATAGATTTTCAAAATACAGATGCAATTTTTATAGTTTTAAATACGAATTTGGAAAATGAAAGAAACATTGCTTTAAAAGTAATTGAGGATGCTGAAAGAAGTGATTTTATAGGAATTTTTGATACTGGAAATGGCGATGCCGAATTGTTTGATTCAAAAATAAATTTTATCACAAATTGTGAAACTGCTGAAGAGATAAAAATAGGTCTAAATGGAATAGTCAGTAGTTTGATAAATGAAGGACTAGTAAATATTGACCTAGATGACCTAAAAGTATTATTTGAAAAAACATCAAAAGTTTCTTTTGTTTCTGAAGTGGGAGAATTGAAAGATATTGAAACATTTTTAGAAAACTTGAAATCAAAATTGGAAACTTTACAAAAAAATAAAGACGGTAGAGTCTTTATTAATATAACAGGAGGATCTGAAATTTCATTGGATCAAATAAAGGATACAGTTGAAGTTACATCAAATATTCTTGAGGAAGCAACAATTATCTGGTGTTGTCTTTTGAATCCAGAATATGAAGAAAGCATAAAGGTTACTGTTTATAATATGTAGTTAGGGATGGGGAATTGAGGAAGTAGGATTAATACAGGAAAGAAGGGATTTTAGATGGAAAATAGAGAAAAAAATTATTGGGGCTACAGAATTGATGTAAAGAATCAAGATTTCTTTTTTAAGGAATTACAGCAAGGACGTTTACGACAAGGTTGGGGGTATGCTGAAAATCAAAAATTGCCTAATACAAAGGATAGTGGTGCTAGAAAAAATTTAAGCATGTATCATAATGTAAAAAAAGGAGATATACTGTTAATACCTAGATTACCAGATTGGGGTAGTGTTGCTATAGTTGAAGCAACTGAAGATCGGGATGATAAAGAAAAAGGATATAAGTTTGAGATTGATGATGAAAAGAAAGATTATGGACATATTTTTCCTGCAAAATATATTGGATGTTTTAACAGACACGGAAAAGATGTTTCTGGAAATATACAAAGTACGTTAAAAGCAAGAAATAGATTTTGGAATATCAGCCGTTTTTCAGAAGATATTGAAAAAATTATGGGAAATTTAGAAGGAAATAGGGAATCAACAAGTGTTATTGAAAATATAAAAAATATTGTATCAGAACAAGTGAAATCTTATTTCAATTTGAAAGAGTGTTGTGACAAAATTTTTGATGAATATAATCAAAAATTTACAGCTTCTCAGTGGGAAGAAGTATTAAAAGATATCTTAGAAAAAGTTTATCCTGGATATAAGATTAAAAGAACGAGTGGTATTAAAGAAGAAGAACATGGAACGGATGTTTTGGTAAATGTACCTGGAATTTCAAGAAGTTATAACATAGCTATACAAGTAAAAAATTACAAAGGTGAGATTTCTGATGAAAATATTAATATAATTATAGACCAAGTAAACAAAGCTGAAGAATATGGATGGGAAGATGGAAAACTAATTGATAAAATTTTGGTTATAACTCCAGCTAAAGAAGAAGAGAATCCAAAATTAATTGAAGAATGCCAAAAAAATGAAATTAGAGTTATTTTTTCAGAAGAACTAGAAAAATTAATTCTTCGATCTATTATTGAAAGTATTGATTTAAAAGAAATCTTTGATGAGATGTTACAAGAATAATAATGTATACAGATTATTAGAATATTGAATATTTGAATTTAAGAATTAATATTAGTAGAAGGGGTTATTTCAATTGGTTTTAGAAGTATGGAATTTAGGGGAAATTTAAAATCAGGATGATGGGAGTTATCCTGATTTACTTATTATTAGATTTTTAGTTTACAAAATAAATTAAAAAAACTTTTTCATCCCATCAATCAAAAGTTCACTAGTTAAACTAATAATTTCATCAAGAGAGATTTTTTTCCCATTAGTTATCCATTGTTTGTACATTGAGAGAGTTGTTGATTGGACAAATGCGATGAGAAGATTATATCTGTATTTCTCTATTTTTTCACATATGTCTGATTTTTCCCATGTTGCAGACATTACATTATTTATCATTCGTTGGCGGATGTAAGAATATTTTTTATTGCTTGTAATTTTTTCGTATGCTTCTCCATGTTTTTCAGAAAATAGGAAAAATTCTCTGGTTATTTTATCAAAATCTTCAGGAATACGATATTTTGAGATTTTTTCAATATATCCGCTGGAAGTTTTTTCCTGATATTCCAAAAGAAGATCATCAAGCGAAGAATAATAAGCATAAAAAGTCTTTTTATTAATTTTTGCCTTTTCACAAAGAGATTTTACTGTAATTTTTTCAAAATCAGTTTCAAAGATAAGTTCATTAAAAGCATTATTTATATTTTCAAGGGTTCTTTTTACCCTTAAATCCTTAATTTCATTTCTTTTAGTATTTGTATTTTTATCATTTTCCATAAATTCCTCCATTTAAAGTAACTGTTTTTTATAAAAAGTGGTATAAGTAACTTTTGCCTCAAAAGAGTAGTTTTATTTTGATTCATTTTGTATTATAATTCATTCATAGAAATAATTCAATAGCAGATTTCGAAATTTGTGAAGGATTAAAAAATAAATTAGGAGATGATAATTATGCTAAAAAAATTAATTTTGGGAGTTTCAATATTATTATTAGGAGCTTTATCAACATCAAATGTATCTTATTCGGCTGGTAAAAATCAGAATAATGGGAAATCGTTATTAGAAAATGAGAGAGAATTGGGAAGACTTGTTGATGATTTTTCAGTTCTGGCAGATAAAAAGGATGCTCATAGTCAGACATTTCTTTTTACTGAAAATGCCACTGTTGAAATAGTTAGAGATGGGAAAGTCAGTTTAAAACTTACTGGAAGAAAAGAAATCGGGGATACTTTTAACAAAACTTTAAATAGTTATGATACTGTTTACCATTTTAACGGTCAGAAGGTATTTGATATTCAAGGGAATAAAGCGACAGGAATTGTGTATTGTATGACAGTGCTTATTGGTAAAAATGACAAAGGTCAGTTAATAAAAAATACAATGGGAGTCAGATATAATGATGAATATGTGTATGAAAACGGAAAATGGCTTATTTCCAAAAGAACTTCAAATTTTGACTGGAGAACTCCTGAAGAAATGAAATAATTGATTTATCATAATAATAAAAAAGGAGAGAAATAAAAGTATGAAAAATAATTTAAAGAAAAAGATATCAAAAAGTATATTTACAGTTATTCTTGCCTTAATTTCAGCAACAGGATTTTCGGCAGAAAAGAATATTAATTTAAAAGATATGGGGAGTTTTACCGTAGGTGGAAAAGTTTATCAGGAAAAAAATGGAAGTACATTTCATGGAGATCATGCATATGTTCAGTATTTTATTCCAGTTCATGCGAGAAAGTATCCCTTAGTAATGTGGCATGGAATCGGACAGACAGGAAAAACCTGGGAAACTACTCCTGATGGAAGGGATGGTTATATGCAGATATTTACAAGACGTAACTGGTCTGTATATATTATTGATCAGCCAGGAAGAGGACGGGCAGGAAGATCAAAACTTAAATTTATGGCACCTGATATGATACCTACAACAGCTGGAGAAATGGGGACATGGAATGCTTTCAGACTGGGAGAATGGACACCAGAAAAAGGAAGAACATTTTTTAAAAATACTAAATTTCCAAAAGATGAAAAATCTGTAGATCAATTTATGAGATGGCAAGTTAGTGATAATGGTGAAGAAGTTTCAGAATTTGTAGATAATAGTGACGATATGGTTAATTCTGTAAGTGAATTATTCAAAAAATCAGGTCCAGCTGTATTAATTACACACTCTGCAAGTGGAATACTTGGATGGAAAACAGCAATGAAAAATCCAAATAGTGTTAAAGCAGTAGTTGCTTACGAACCAGGAACATATGTATTCCCTGAAGGGGAAAGACCTGCAGATATTTCTTCAAAAAATGAATTAGCCAGTAAGTTTTCAGAACCTAATATGATTCCAAAAGAAGAATTTGAAAAATTGACAAAAATGCCAATTCTTATAGTATATGAAGATAATATATATGAATCACCAATTTTTGGAATAGAGTTTTGGAGACTTTCTCTTGAGAGGGGAAAACAGTTTGTCGATGCAATAAACAGACATGGAGGAGATGCAAAACTTGTACATCTTCCAGAAATAGGAATAAAAGGAAATACTCATTTTCCTTTTGCAGATTTAAATAATGTGCAGATTGCAAATCAGTTATCACAATTTTTGAAAGAAAAGAAACTGGATTAGGTAAAGAAAGTATGCGTTTTAGTTATAGTGCTTTTCCTATTTGATATTGTACTTTAGAAAAAACTTTTTGTAAAATATACTCAAGATGATAAAGGATGTCGATTATAATTTTAAAAGTTTCTGAAATCAAAAATTAATTTTATGAAAAGCATCTTATTTTAAAGGAGAAAGAAATGACGGGAGAAGTAATTGAAAATAAAAATAGAATATTTTTAAATAAAGATTTATTTAAATTGTTCCTCCCACTTGTAATTGAACAGGGGCTGGAATATATTGTAGGTATGGCAGATTCCATAATGGTTGCACAAGTTGGGGAAGCAGCTGTTTCAGGAGTTTCACTAGTGGATTTTATTATGGCATTGCTGATTAGTATTTTTGCGGCTTTGGCAACAGGTGGAGCAGTTATAGCAGGTCAGTATTTTGGAAAGAAGGATATTTCAAAAGCTAAGGAAACAGGAAGACAGCTTCTGAAAATTTCTGTATGGTTTTCAGTTTTTATTATGATTACTGTTTATATGGTAAAACCATTGATATTTAAGTATATGTTTGGAGGAATTTCTACTGAAGTTCAGAAAGCTGCAAATATATATTTTTTGATAGTTCTTCCATCTGTTCCATTTTTGGCTCTATATAATAGTGGAGCTGCAATTTTTAGAACAACTGGAAACTCAAAACTGCCGATGCAGATAATGTTATCAATGAATATTTTAAACGTAATTGGAAATGGTATTCTAGTAATAATTTTCCATATGGGAGTGGCTGGCGTTGCAATACCTACACTAGTTTCGAGAATTGGGGCTGCAATTATCATCCTTTATCTTGCCAATAAAAAAGAAATGAAATTAAGTATAAAAGGATGGATGAAAACGAAGTTTGATAAAAAAATTATAAAACAGATTTTAAATATTGGAATACCATTTGGATTTGAAAATGGAATGTTTTATCTTGGAAGACTTGTTGTCTTAAGTGTTGTTGCATCATTTGGGACTGCTTCCATTGCAGCAAATTCAGTGGGTGGAACGATAGTAATGTTTGAAGTTTTACCTGGAATGGCTATTAATCTTGGATTATCAGTAATTGTTTCAAGAGTTTATGGAATGGGAGATTATGAACAGTTAAAATATTATAACAGGAAAATTATAAGAATAATTCATGGCACATTTATCGTAAGTACTTTAATTGTGTTAGGACTTATGCCATTAATAATGAAAGTCTATAATTTGTCTCCTGAAGCTACAGAAATGGCATGGTTTATAGTTGTTTCACATGGTGTGTTAATGATTTTAATCTGGCCTGCAGCATATTCATTGCCTGTAATTTTTAGGGGAGTTGGAAATGCTAAATTTCCAATGATTGTAAGTATGACATCAATGATTTTGTGTAGAATTGTTTTAGCGTATGTATTTGCATTTGGATTTGGCATGGGAATGATTGGAACTTGGGTTGCGATGTTTTTTGACTGGGTTGTAAAGGCAATTATTTTTGGTGTATATTATTTAAAAAATATGTGGATAAAAATAAAAAAATAGTAATTAAATAAAATGATGATTAACAGTTATGTTAATTAAAAAATTAGGAGGAAATATTATGAAATATGTAACTTTAAACAATGGAGTAAAAATGCCGATATTAGGATTCGGAGTATTTCAAATTGATGATATGAAAGAATGTGAGGAAGCGGTTTACAATGCGTTAAAAGCAGGATATAGATTAATTGATACAGCTGCGTCCTACAGAAACGAAGAAGCTGTGGGAAGAGCTATAAAAAGAAGCGGTATACCTAGAGAAGAAATTTTTGTTACAACAAAATTATGGGTAAGTGATGCAAATTATGAAAAGGCAAAATTGGCATTTGAAACTTCTTTAAAAAAATTGGATTTGGAATATATTGATTTATATCTGATACACCAGCCATTTAATGATGTATATGGAGCTTGGAGAGCGATGACAGAGCTGTATAAGGAAGGGAAAATAAAAGCAATTGGTGTAAGTAACTTCTATCCTGACAGACTGGTTGATTTTATTATGAATAATGAAGTAGTGCCAGCTGTAAATCAGGTGGAAACACATCCTTTCAATCAGCAGGTTAAAGCAAATGAAATAATGAAGGAATATGGGGTTCAAATAGAATCATGGGGACCTTTTGCAGAAGGAAAAAATGGAATATTTACAAATGAAATTTTATCTGAAATTGGTAAAAAATACAATAAATCTGTGGCTCAGGTAATTTTAAGATGGCTAATTCAAAGAGATGTAGTTGTAATACCAAAATCAGTCAGAAAAGAAAGAATTGAAGAAAATTTTAATGTATTTGACTTTGAATTGAACAGTGAGGATATGGGAAAAATATCTGAACTTGATAAAAAGGAAAGTTTATTTTTAAACCATGATGATGTAGAAATAGTAAAATGGCTTAATGGAAGGAAATAATAAAAATACGAGGGAGATTTCTTCCCTCTTATTTTTTAAGAATTTTTACTAAAACTATCAAAAAGTTTCTCAATTTCATTTTTTATATTTTTCTTACAGACACAGTAGAAAGTCATTTTTGCTTCCTTGTCAGCAATTGGAATTGAAATATTATTTTTGAAATTGTCTTCACGTTCAAGTGTGAAATTTGAACGGAAATGCAGTAAATTTTGCATTTCAGCTAATTCCTGATAAATAATCCTGTCACTTTGGATAAGGAAGTTCATATTAGGCATTTTTTCTAAAACTACATCCTTCCATATTCCTATTGGATTGAATAAGAGCATTCTGTCATCTGTAATATCTGAAAAATGTATTTCCTTTTTTTTAGCCAGCGGATGCTGCAAAGGAACTGATAAAAATAATTGTTCAGTTTTGTATTTTATGCAGAAAAATTCAGAATTATCAATAGGTTCAGAAAGTATGATCATCTGATAACTGCCATTTTTAAGTTTTTCAAATAACTGAAGATTATTTTCTATTTTATGAAGAATATATTTTTCAGGATAAAATCTTCCAAATAATGAAATCATATCCCACAATGGAGCTGGAGCACATGAACCAATTGAAAAATTATTTTGAACCTGATTATTTTTATTAACTTTTTCTTCCATTTCATCTACAAGATTCAATATTTTTTCTGCGTACTGGATAACAGTTTTTCCATTTTCATTTAATTCCATCTTATTTTTTTTCCTGTCAAAAAGTTCAACCCCTAAAGTTTTTTCCAGCTTTTGTATCGAACGGGAAAGGGCAGGCTGTGAAATATACAATTCTTCAGCAGCTTTTGATAATGTTCCATATGTTGCAAACGCAATAAGCTGTTTAAGTTGTTCCAATTCTATCATATAAATCACCTCATATAATTTTTATTTCTAGTATGCATTTTAATTATAGCACATTTTCTAAACGGTATTGTACTTTTATCTTAAATTTTAGTATTATAACTACATGAAGATAAGGAAATAAAAATAAGAAAATGAAGGAGATTATATATGAAAAAAAATTTAATATTATTAATGGCAATAGGGATATTATCAGCAACTGCAAGTTTTGGATTTCAGAAGCCTGTAACAATTAAAGAACAGGGAAGTTTTATGGCAGGAGGAACAGTTGTAACATCACCAGGAGAATATAAAGATTCGGAGCCTATGAATTTTGATGGGGAAACATTACATGGAGATCATGCCTATGTATTTTATCAAAAGCCAGTAAAAGCAAAAAAGAATAGTATTATATTTTTACATGGGTATGGACAGTCAGGAAAAAGTTGGGAAAGTACACCAGATGGAAGAGATGGATTTCAAAATATATTTTTGGAAAAAGGATACAGTACATATATTGTTGACCAGCCTAGACGTGGTAGAGCTGGGCAGTCAACAGTTCCAAGAAATTTAACAGCAAGACCGGATGACCAGCTTTGGTATAATAATTTTCGTATAGGACAATGGCCAAATATATATGACAATGTTTCAGTCCCTAGAGATAAGGAATCGCGAGAACAGTTTTTTAGACAAATGACTCCTGATACTGGAGATTTTGACCAAAAAGTTATAAGTGATGCGATGGTAAAAGTTTTTGAAAAATCAGGAAATGGAGTTTTGGTAACTCACTCTGCCGGTGGAGGACCAGGATGGGATACTGCGATAAAATCTGATAAAGTCAAAGGAGTAATTGCACTTGAACCAGGAACATTTCCATTTCCAAAAGGGAAATTACCTAAAGTAGAAAAAACTACAAGTCCATTTCCTGCTAGTGGATACGAAGTATCAGATGAAGAATTTAAAAAATTAACAAAAGTACCGATAGTTGTATATTTTGGAGATAATATTCCAACTGAAATAACAGATAACTGGGGACTTGATAACTGGAGAATAAGAGTAAACTTAGCAAGAAAATGGGAAAAATTGATGAATGAAGCAGGTGGAGATGTAAAAGTTGTAATGCTACCTGATATAGGAATAAAAGGAAGTACACACTTTATGATGGCAGATTTAAATAATAGAGAAGTAGCAAATGCTATGGAAAAATGGATGAAAGAAAAAGGATTAGCAAAATAAAAATAGCAGAGTAATAAAAGCACATGAAAATCTTGATAAAGTTCATGTGGAATTAAAAAATGCTAAAATAAATAATTTTGACTCTTAAAATAAAATTTGGAAGGAAAAGAATGAAAAAAATAAAAAAATATATATTAACTTTTATAATTTTTTTACTGGGAGGAAATTTAATTATGGCAAATTCAGTAAATAATCTAAGTATTACTAAAAAAGAAAATTTAAAATATATCAAAGCAGATCCAAAATATTTTTCAGAAGAAGCAGAGTTTGCAATCTTACCACAAATTGATATATCTAAGGATAGTGTTGCAATAGTAGATTTTGAAGTTGGAGTAGTTAACAATTGGCATTCACATTCAAAAGGGCAATATTTATATATAACTGAGGGAGAAGGTAGAGTTCAAGAATGGGGTAAGGAAATTCAATATGTAAAGAAAGGTGATGTTGTATGGATACCAGCAGATGTAAAACATTGGCATGGAGCTGGGGAAACAACTTCAATGTCCCACTTAGTAATAACACCTGATACTGAAAATAATACAACTACTTGGTTTGAAAAAGTTGAATTAAATGAAAAACCAACAGAAGAAAGATTGAAAATTTCTATTGAGAAACATAAACAAAATACTTCTTTGACAGAAAAACAACTAGCTATTGTTTCAATAGCAGCTAATACGGCAAAAGGAGATTTAAATAAATTAAAAGTAGCTTTGAATAAGGGATTAGATAAAGGTTTAACTATTAATGAAATAAGAGAAATTTTAAATCATCAATATGCTTATATAGGTTTTCCAAGAGCACTAAATGGAATGCTTACTTTAAATAAAGTGTTAGAAGAAAGAAAAGTTAATGGTAAAAAAGATATTGAAGGGAAAGTTCCTACAAATAAGGGGGATATAAATTACTATGAATATGGAACAGAAACTTTAAGTATTTTATCTCAAAGAGATAGCAGTGGATTATTACAAAATTTTGATGGAGTTGACTATGCTTTAAAGGCACATTTATTTGGTTATTTATTTAGTAGAGATAATTTAAACTATGTAAATAGAGAATTAACAACAGTTTCAACTATTTCTACAATAGCAGGCGGAGAGTCACAATTAGCTTCACATGTTAATTTAATAACTAATTTAGGAATTAAAAAAAGTGATTTAGAAAAAGTTGTAAATATTTTAAATAAAGAAGTTGATAGTGATTCATCTAACAGATTAAAAGGAGTTGTTGAAAAATGAAAAAAATATTATTAGTAGCCCTATTTTTATTACAAGTTGGGACTGGTAATTTATCATTCGCAGCTGAAAATAAAAATATAAGTAAAAAAATAGAAAATAATGTAAATCAAAATAATAATACAATAGCTACAACAGAAAATGGGAAAATACAAGGTTTTATTCAAGATGGAATATATACTTATTTAGGAGTTTCTTATGCAACAGCTGAAAGATTTATGCCACCTAAAAAATTAGAAAAGTGGAATGGAGTAAAACAGACTGTAAACTTCGGAACATATTTTTCACAAGATAAAGGAGTTGTCTCAGCTAGAAGTGCTTGGTTTGCAGGACCTGACTTAAAAATGAGCGAAAATTCTCATAACTTAAATATATGGACACCTGCATTAAGAG
>ERZ772807.1001-NODE-1001-length-16200-cov-4.449613_pt1 | contig 16200 bp, 10 predicted proteins | sample MGYA00511472_ERZ772807 | MGnify/ENA primary metagenome ERZ772807 (study PRJEB29015, sample SAMEA2737947) | human oral metagenome | biome: human oral; feature: human-associated habitat; material: dental | place: China | collected 2039 ...
CTACATATGCTGAATAGTATTCAGATTTAGCCTATCAGTCTCCAATTTCCAAGGCATTTTACTCCCTTTCCTCTTTGGGGAGGGGTTGGGGGAGAGGCTTCCTTTCCTACTTATTCTTTCGGGGAGGGATTGGAGCAAAGGCTTGAAAGCGAGACTCTTCCTATTCAAACAGCCCGGGTTCCATGACATTTCCCATGTAAGGATTACGCCCTAAGTGCTCGTAGGCCAATGGAGTTGCCATGCGACCACGTGGCGTTCGTTTGATGAAACCCTCCATAATGAGGAATGGTTCATAGACATCTTCAACGGTTCCGGCATCTTCTCCGATGGCCGTTGCTATCGTACTGACCCCTACAGGCCCACCCCTGAACTTGTCAATGATAGTGAGCAAGATCTTATTATCAATCTCGTCAAGTCCGTATTGGTCGATATTGAGCGACTGAAGTCCTATATGTGCAATCTCGTTGGTTATCGTTCCGTTGCCTTTCACCTGTGCAAAGTCGCGCACACGACGCAGCAACGCATTGGCAATACGGGGCGTTCCGCGACTCCTCCTACTGATTTCTATGGCGGCTTCATCGTCAATCGGCACCTTCAGCAGCATAGCCGAGCGGCGTATGATGCGCTTCAATGTCTCGGGATCATAGTATTCCAAGTGCATGTTAATACCGAAACGAGCACGCAAAGGGGCTGTAAGCATACCGCTGCGTGTCGTGGCTCCAACGAGTGTGAAGGGGTTCAAATCAATCTGGATAGACCGTGCAGAAGGGCCTTTGTCAATCATGATGTCGATGCGATAGTCCTCCATGGCCGAGTAAAGATACTCTTCAACAACGGGCGAAAGACGGTGGATTTCATCTATAAAGAGTACATCGTTGGGTTCAAGTGAAGTCAATATGCCGGCAAGATCACCCGGTTTGTCAAGCACCGGCCCACTGGTTATCTTGAAACCCACGCCAAGTTCGTTGGCAATGATATTGCTCAGTGTGGTCTTTCCGAGTCCCGGAGGCCCATAAAGCAGCGTATGGTCGAGCGGTTCGCCACGATATTTAGCTGCCTCAACGAATATCTCCAAGTTCTCAACCACTTTCTTTTGTCCGTTGAAATCAGCAAATCTCAGCGGGCGAAGTGCGTTTTCAAAGTCCTTCTCTTCCGTCGATAGACGCTCTTCTCTTATGTCGAAATCTTCTGTCATGCCTAACAATTTATATTTTGCAAAGATAGTGCAAATAAGGCGAATAGGCAAGAGATAAGGAGGAAAAGAAGCCTCACCCCCGACCAAACAAAAGCCTCCCCTAACCCCTCCAAGGAGGGGAAAAAGGAAAACAAAGCCTCATCCACAACCCCTTTGCTAAGGAATAAGGAAGAAAGAAAGCCTCACCCCCAACCCCTCCCCGAAGAGGGAGGGGAGTAAAATGCCATGGAAATGGAGCCTAAATAGGATATAATTCGAGAACACATCACTCCCCTCTCCTTGGAGAGGGGTTGGGGGTGAGGCTTTGTCTCCATTCACTTTACCGCGTAAAGTGAATGGAGTTACCACGCCATTTGACGCAGATTGCACCGCCATTTGACGCAAATAACAACACACATTGACGTCAAGATGCACATTCATTTCAAAAGAACGAGGTAATTGGTTAATAATCAACACTTTGCAAAACACCCTCAAAGCTTGCATATTTCGGGCTGAGGGAAAACTTATTCTGAATTTTCCTGCTATTTGAGAACTATTGTAAAGGAAAATAAAACAACCTGCTTTACTTTGCAACTCGGTTGCAAAACCTTTTCCTTACCTTTGCCAACAGAAATCAAAACAAAAGAAATATGGCACACGAAGCACATCATCACGAACATGAAGAGGAAGGAATGAACTGGGGACTCATCATCGCATCGGCGGTATTCTTGGTCATAGGATTACTTCTCGACAAACTTCCTATGTTCTGGTTCATTAATCCCTATCTCATCTTCTTTATCTATATTGTGGCCTTCATGCCCGTAGGACTGCCCGTCATGCACAAGGCATGGACGGCAATCAAGCATGAACACGATTTCTTCAGCGAGTTTATGCTGATGTCGGTAGCTGCAGTTGGCGCTCTATACTTAGGAGAATATCCCGAAGCAACAGCCGTTATGCTGCTCTATTGCATTGGAGAAGGACTGCAAGACAGGGCTGTTGACCGTGCACGCGACAACATCAAGAGCCTTCTTGCCTTTCGTCCTGACTTTGCACGAATGCCGGATGGACGCAAAGAACGACCCGAGAATGTGGAGATTGGCGCAAAGATTGAAGTACGACCAGGCGAACGTGTGCCTCTTGACGGGCGTCTTCTTGAGTCTTCAGCCACCTTTAATACGGCTGCACTGACAGGCGAATCGATGCCGCGATTGATAGAAGCCGGACAGGAAGTCATGGCGGGAATGATAGCCACTGACAGCGTTGTATGGCTCCGTGTGGTACGGAAAGCCAATGAAAGTGCCATCAGTCGTATGCTGAAAATGGTTGAAGAAGCTACCGAACGTAAGGCTCCTACCGAGAATTTCATTCATCGTTTCGCGCATATCTATACACCTGCAGTCATTGCTTTGGCCTTCTTGGTGGTTATAGTGCCGTGGATGGTGTCGCTGTTTACCGATTTCAATTATTATTTCTCCGGTTGGTTGCACCTCGCTTTGGTATTCCTTGTCATCAGTTGCCCGTGTGCTTTAGTCATCAGTGTACCTTTGAGCTACTTCGCCGGCATTGGTGCTGCGAGTCGACGAGGCATACTTTTCAAGGGAAGTAACAGTCTTGATGCCGTCACAAAGCTTGATACGGCCGTGTTTGACAAGACAGGAACGCTGACAACAGGAACATTCCAAGTGGAGAAAACGGTAGGACTCTCTGAAGAAGACATGGCACTTGTAGCTGCTGTTGAAGCCGTGAACAGTCATCCTATCGCCCAAGCTATCGTGAAATCCATGCAGGGAAAGGAGCTGATTGATGTGGACAAAAACCAGATTGAGAATGTTCCCGGCTACGGAATGAAGTATAAAACGTGGCTGATGGGCACGTTGAAACTGTTGAAACAAGAGGGAGTGAACTATGATGAAGCCTTGGAAAGCGTGGCCGAAACTATTGTTGCCGTGGCCGAAGACAAGCTGTTCAAGGGCTATATCCTATTGGCAGACACGCCGAAAGCCGGCATTTTTACACTGCCGAAGCGTCTGAAAGCCCAGGGAATCAAGATGATGCAGGTGCTCAGTGGCGACAAGCAGGCACTTATCAATCGCCTTGTTGTGCAGTTTGAAGATGCAAAAGACTACGTAAAAGGCTATGGTGACTTGCTCCCCGAACATAAGGTTGCGCACATCGAAGCATTGAAACACGAAGGAAGAGAGGTCGCTTTCATTGGCGACGGCATTAATGATGCTCCGGTGTTGGCATTGAGTAATGTCGGATTTGCCATGGGAAAGATGGGCGCAGACATGGCAGTAGAGACTGCCGATGTGGTCATTCAGACTGATGATCCGCTAAAGATGGCCGAGGCAATTGCTATCGGCAGGCGCACGCGTCGCATCGTCTTGCAGAACATTATCTTTGCCATTGGCGTGAAAGTACTTGTGATGGTGCTCGGCATTCTTGGCATGGCAACTCTTTGGGAGGCTGTGTTTGCCGATAGTGGCGTGGCATTGCTGGCCGTAATGAACAGCATGCGAGCACTGAAGAAGTAAGGAGAAGCCTCACCCCCAACCCCTCTCCGAAGAGAGAGGGGAGTAAAATGCCTTGAAAATAGAGCCCAAATAGAATATAATTGTAGAACATATCACTCCCCTCTCTCTTCGGAGAGGGGTTGGGGGAGAGGCTGTTCTCACATCTTCGCTCTTGCCAACCTTTTATTCAATTGCACCAATGCGGACACGAGAATACACAGCGAGAAGAAGATGTAAAGAGCAATAACAACAGGCTTCCCGTTTGCAAGCTGACTCAAGGTTGCATTTTCAAAGCCCGGCATTAGATTGGCCATGACATAGACAATGGTGTTGTTGACCCAATGAAGCACTACACCAGGCACGATACTTCCTGTGCGGTAGAACATCCAACCCAGCAGTAAACCCAACAGGAATGCATGTAGAAACTGAGCCGAATTACCGTGGACAAGTCCGAAAACGGCTGCGGAAATCGCAATAGCAATCCAAGGTTTGCTCCCGAAAAGCTTGAGAAGCGTGCGCAGAATAGCACCACGGAACACGATTTCTTCAGCAAGCGGTCCCAAGATTCCTATGGCCACATAGCCTAAAGGCTCGTGCATCATTCGTGTGAAAAGCACTTCAAGCTGCTCGGGCATATCCACTTTGAACAGTTCTTCAAGTCCGGAAGCCGGAATGATAATGCCGATTGCCGCAAGAACTACCCACATCAGCGTAGTCCAAGGGCGTGAAGACAGATAGTCACGCGATTTTGAAGTCCAGCCAAGTACTAAGAATAAAGCGATCGTAATGAGGCTGGAGACGATGGTTGAAGCAATCGTAACAGCCGTGTTTTCAGCGATTACCGTTCGCAAATCTGCTAATGGCAAATGCTTAAACAGCATATATCCGCCCACGATGACTATCTGGACAAAGAACTGTATCAGTATGAAAACGACCAAATAAAGGCCTGCATGAAGGATTTGTTTCCCTGTTTTGTTCATTATTCTATTTCTTTTTTAAATTGTTCTTCTATTTGCAGACGATCTTTCTGAAGCTGTTCGGCGAGTCCAAGTGCGTTGGTGAACTTACGTTCCTCACGGATGCGGTGAATGAAAACCACTTGCAACAGCTTGCCATAGAGGTCACCTTGGAAGTTGAAGATATTGACTTCAAGCGTCAGTTTCGAGCCATCAAAGGTGGGACGCATGCCTATATTCATCATGCCATGAAGCAAAGTAACCGTGTTTTCTATTTTAACCTTCACGGCATATACCCCGGGAGCCGGAACCAACTGACCGCTCTCGGTAGTGTCTATGTTGGCTGTTGGAAAGCCCATCTTGCGTCCTTGTGCGAAACCATGTACGACTTTGCCAACCAAAGTATAGGAGTAACCTAAGCAAAGCGTAGCCATCTCAATCTCTCCAGCCTGCAGGAAAGAGCGGATAACCGAAGAACTGACATTGACACCATTCAGCACAAAGGCCTGATTATGAATGACCTCAATACCGAGTTCGTTGCCATAACGCACGTAATCTTCAAAATCTTCCTCACGGTTGTGACCGAAACGATTGTCGTAACCGATGATAAGTTGCTTGACATTCAGTCGGTCATGCAGCACTTGCCTCATGAAATCAAAGGCCGACAAGCATGCTGTTGCCTCATCAAAAGGCAGTACGGCTGCATTGTCTATCCCCGTTTTTGAGAGCAAGAGCAGTTTATTCTCGAGCGTAGTCAGCAGCTGTGGCACGTAATCGCTGTGCAGAACTTGCCGTGGATGTCGGTCAAATGTAATCACAGTTGAAGCTAATCCACAAGCTTTCGCTTTGTCGATGACATGCTTAATGAGGTATTGATGCCCGCGATGTACACCGTCAAAGAAGCCGATTGTAGCCACACAAGGTGCAATCGCATTGTTTTCCTCACTTAAAAATATAGTATTCATACCCTTAATCTCCTTACAGTGTGTGACTATTTCCTATCCTCAAGCACCCAGAATGCTCCGATATCTTATGCAAAGAAGCTTGCTTTCGATTTGCCGAGTGCAGCTATATCTTATGCAAAGGTATTGTCAACGAGCGCAAAGAAAGTTTACTTCCAATTTGCCGAATGCAGCTATATCTTATGCAAAGATATTGTCAATGAGCACAAAGAAAGCTTGCTTTCAATTTGTCAAATGCAGCTATATCTTATGCAAAGGTAGTCTTTTTTCATTGTTGAGCAATCTTTATTTCTGATTAATCTGTCAAAAATCAGAAGATATTTCCCAAACAACGGCACAACAAGAACCTATATTCTTTCTTGCAATTCTATGCTATCCGTATCGGCAAATTGGGACTCTTTCACAACAACAACCTATATTCATTCTTGCAGTTCCCTATCCTTCATGCCTTTGTAACTATCCCATAAAAACGCTGTTGGTGGCCCACTTCTACATCATTTCCATATCGTTATTTCTTATTCTCTTTCGTTTTTTCCTGCTTTTATTTGGTTATTTGCTCAAAACCCACTAACTTTGCACGCGGAAAACCATTTTCTCGGACTTGTAGCTCAGTTGGTTAGAGCAACAGACTCATAATCTGGAGGTCCCTGGTTCAAGCCCAGGCTGGTCCACAACTGAAAATCAAGGAGTTACAATATTGTAGCTCCTTTTTGTTTGTTCGTAAGTGAACTTTTGGTGACCTTTTTGAAGAAAAACTTTATATCTGTAATGTTGCTGGATTACATTAAATCACATAGAACAACTATATAATAATACAAAGGAAATATAAGGTTCTCCAAAGGCATTTGAAGAAAACTCACATAAAGAAAGGTATTTCTCAAGGAAGTAGCTCAACTTATGCAATATTTTTTGTAAATTTGCGAGGAACATCCGTTTAATATATGTCCGAGCCTATAGATATACTCGAAAACAAATTACTGCAAGAAGAACCGGGACTGCTTGAAGTACTCCTCTTCGATCATACCACCCGAAAGAATATCTTTTGGGCGACAGACAGCTATGCCGAATATGGCCAAGACTATCGTTGGCATGACCGTATAACCGTGGAAGCCATCACGGGAGAGCGCGGGCAGATTATCATGCCACGTGCCCTGAAGAGCCGCGACGAACAGCTGCGCCGCTCACGGCAGATGGCAGAGGTGTTTACACCAGCGTGGCTCGTGAGGAAGATGAACGATGGCATCGACGAGGAATGGCATAGTAATCAGAAGGAGCAAGGCAAGGACGCATGGCAGGGCTATGTGCTTGCCACCCAGTTGGAGATTACATGTGGCGAGGCTCCGTTCCTCACCTCTCGTTATGATACTGTGTCGGGCGAACCCATCCCTATCGCAGAGCGGATTGGCATACTCGACCGAAAGCTGCGCAAGGTGAACGATAATTGCTCGGACGAAGAGTGGACCCGTTGGGCACTCTTGGCCCTGGGCAGCGTGTATGGCTATGAGTGGCAGGGCGACAATCTGCTGCTGGCGCGCGAAGCCCTGCTTGCCACCTTCAACGAGTATCATGAGCAGCGATTTGGCACAAAGGCTGATAAAGCTATTCTGCTCAAGGCTGCTGAGATGATTTCATGGAACGTCTGGCAAATGGATGGTTTGAAGGCTGTTGTTCCCTGTTCCTGCCATGATGACCGCCATACGGAGAGCGACCTCTTCGGAGAGCAGACCACAACCGTTACCTCGTGCCCCGGCTGCGACAAAGACGACCTGTTGCTTCATAATGGTTTGCGTTGCCGGCTTCGCCGCTGGCTTCCATCTGACTGCGGCATGCCCGACCACTTCGACTGCCTTTACACAGACTTTATTACCAAGAAACATAAAACCCACCATAAAATAAAATGGCCTATGAAATTCGATTTCGTTATTGGCAACCCACCGTATCAAGATGAGACGGTGGGAGAACAGAAAACATTTATGTCCCCAGTATATGACAAATTTATGGATGCCGCATATTCCATCAGCAGCAAAGTGGAATTGATAACACCTGCTCGCTTTCTCTTTGATGCAGGTTCAACGCCATCTGCATGGAACAAAAGGATGCTTGGCGATAAGCATTTTAAGGTATTGTATTATGAGTCCGATTGCTCTAAAATATTTGCCAACACAGAAATCAAAGGTGGAGTAGTTGTTTCCTTTAGAAATCAAGATGCAAATTTTGGTCCAACTACCGTCTTCACTCCTTATCAGGAACTTAATAGTATTCTCCACAAGGTAATATCAAAGAATGAGCATTCTCTTTCAGAAGTTGCCATTTCCAGAACATCTTATCGGTTAACAGATGTAATGCATCAAGAAAATCCAAATGCACTGGGTTTATTGAGCAAGGGGCATCCATACGATATGTCTACAAATATCTTTGACTTATTACCATTCATCTTTTATAAAGATAAACCCAATGATGGAAAAGAATACATCCAAATATTGGGACGGGAAAATAACGAAAGGGCATACAAGTATATAAGGCGGGATTATGTAAATAGTGTTATAAACCTTGATAATTATAAAGTTGTACTTTCCAAGGCTTCTGGTACAGGCTCTTTTGGAGAGGTTCTCTCTACTCCGCTAATAGGAACCCCTGGGTTAGCTAATACGGAAACCTTTCTAAGTATAGGGAAGTTTGGCTCCCAAATAGAGGCTACAAACTTGATAATTTATATTAAAACGAAATTTGCCCGTTCCTTATTCGGAGTACTCAAAGTTACACAGGATATTACCCCAACCAAATTTAAGTATGTCCCCCTCCAAGACTTCACATCTTCCTCCGACATTGATTGGAGCAAAAGCGTGTATGAAATAGACTTGCAGCTTTATGACAAATACGGTTTGACTGCCGAGGAACGCAACTTTATTGAAACTCATGTAAAGGAGATGGACTGATGAAAACACCGCATATACAAACCACCCGTGTGGCTGTACCACAGATTTATGCCTACATCACGCCAGAGATAGCCCGCCACAAAGGCTGGGTGAAGATAGGCTACACGGAGCAAAAAGATGTGGAAGTCCGTATTAAGCAGCAATGCCACACGGCGAATATTGTTTGGATATTGGAATGGTATGGTAATGCGGTGTATGAAGGCTCCAACGAGAGTTTTCTTGACAAGGCTTTCCATGCCTATCTGAACAAGCTGGGATATGAACAGGAGCCCAAGACGGAATGGTTCCGGATAGGTACTGATGAATCACACCATCACTTTTATGACTTCCGTGCCAACCATGGCGTGGTAAAAGGCAAGGCCACTCAGCGGTATCAGTTAAGAGACGACAGTCAAGGGGAAGCGGTGCGCAAGACGATAGACAGTTTTACCAACCGACCCGAGACCGAATATCTTTGGAATGCCAAACCACGGTTTGGCAAGACGCTGGCGGTCTATGACCTGTGCCTGCGCATGAAATTCAAGAATGTGCTCGTCGTTACCAATCGTCCTGCCATTGCCGATTCATGGTATTCAGACTACTTGAAGTTCGTGGGGCAGGAACGCTATCTTTTCGTCAGCCGTGTGTCTGCCCTCCTTGAACGCAAGGACACGCCTTGCCTAACACGCCAGCAATATTTGGAATATATCAAGCAGCCAGACAGGGTGAAGAACTGCATCGAGTTTGTCAGTCTGCAAGACCTGAAAGGCTCTATCTATTTCGGTGGAAGCCACGACAAACTGGGAGAAGTATCCCAACTCAACTGGGACTTGCTGGTCATCGACGAAGCCCATGAAGGGGTAGATACCTATAAAACAGATGTAGCTTTCGACCAAATCAGGCGCAAGCATACCCTTCACCTCAGCGGTACACCATTCAAGGCGTTGGCCAACGAGAAGTTTCCACAGGATGCCATTTTCAACTGGACCTATGCTGATGAATGCAAGGCAAAGGCTTCGTGGGACGAAGAACGTGGCACCAACCCCTACGCCGAGATGCCACGACTCAATATGTACACCTATCGCATGAGTGATATTGTGACGGAAAAGGTGCGCGAGGGTGTGGAAATAGACGACGACACCGAGGCATACGCTTTTGACCTGAACGAGTTTTTCAGAGTTGAACGTGGGCATTTTGTTCACGATGAAGCTGTGGACAAGTGGATTGACGCATTGAGTCGCCAACAGCGTTATCCTTTCTCCACACCGGAATTGCGCCAAGAACTGCGCCATACTTTCTGGTTGCTCAATCGGGTGGATTCTGCTAAGAAGCTGGCGGAGAAACTGAGAGATACCCAGCGACACCCGGAATTTGCCGATATCGAGATTGTCGTTGCAGCTGGAGACGGAAAGACCGACAACGACGAAGTGATAGAGGACGAGAGCTCGCTCAACCGTGTGCGCCAAGCCATCGTTGAGTATCCACAGGGAACGATTACCCTCTCTGTGGGACAGCTCACAACGGGCGTAACCATCCCTGAATGGACAGCGGTGTTGATATTGAGCAATATGAAGAGTCCTGCCCAATACATGCAGGCTGCTTTCCGGGCGCAGACACCTTATTTGTATGTAGATGCCAATGGGGTGTATCATCGTAAAGAGAACGCTTATGTCTTCGATTTCGACCCGGCAAGAACCCTGACCAATTATGAGGAGATGGCGAATGGGCTTTCGGCAGATACGGCTTCGGGAGGTGGCGACAGCGACACTCGCAAGCAACATATACGGGAGCTTCTGAATTTCTTCCCTGTTATTGGCGAAGACGAAGACGGCGAAATGATACCGCTCGATGCCGAACAAGTGATGCTTATTCCGAGGAAGATACGCTCCAAGGAAGTGGTGCGCAGTGGCTTTATGAGCAATTTCCTCTTTGCCAATATCTCCAGCATTTACAGTTGTTCTTCGGGCATCATCAACATCATCAATCAATTCAGCCCCGTAAAGACGCCCAAGAACAGCGAGCTGGACGCTAACGAAGTGGAGGAGCTTTCGCACGATATGGACGAGGACGGCAACGCTCAACCCGACCCTGCAAAAGTCGTGGCAGTGAAAGAGAATCTGTTCGGCGATAAAATCTATGGAGAGCCTAAAGAGGAGCTGGATGGTTTCATAGCAGAGAGCATACAAAGATACAGTCAGGCCAAAGAACGCCAAGGCAAGAGTGCCGAGGAACAAATGATCGACAACGTGAGCAGTCACCTTACATCCGTTTTGCTCTCTGCTGCCGATAAGGGAGCGGAAGAAGCACAGGAGGACAAACTGACGAAACGCAATCAAGGCATGGCATCCGTCCGCATCAAGAAAGCAGTCAATGAGCAAATCGGCACCCATTGCCATCAGGCATCCATCGACAAGAAGAAGATAGACCGCCAGTGTGAATTGGATTGCCAAGGCAAGACGACCCAACAGCAAAAAGACATCAAAAATAAGGCAGAGGCTGATAAGAAAGCCATTGATGATAATTTGGCCAACACCATCCAAGACAAGGTGAAAGACTTGTTGGATAAAGGTTCTGAAATTATTGCCGACACTTATGAACAACAGCGTATTGACAAAAAGAAAGGCAATACGGACGAGCTGATTCGTGACCACCTTCGCGGCTTCTCACGCACCATTCCCTCGTTCCTGATGGGCTATGGCAACGAGGAAACGACCTTGCAGAACTTCGATAGCCATGTGCCCGACGAGGTGTTCCTGGAAGTGACCAGTATCACCAAGGAGCAGTTCCATTTGTTGCGTGATGGTGGAGACTATGTCAACGAAGAGACAGGCAGGGCAGAACACAGTCCGGGGCATTTATTCGACGAGGTGGTGTTCAATGATTCTGTGCGTGAGTTCATGACATTGCACAAGCAATTGGCCAACTATTTTGACCCGGAGGTAGAGGAAGACATTTTCAATTACATTCCCCCTCAGAAAACCAATCAGATATTTACGCCAAAATGGGTGGTGAAACAAATGGTGGATCTGCTGGAACAGGAAAATCCAGGGTGCTTTGACGATCCCAGCAAGACTTTTGCCGACCTCTATATGAAGTCTGGCCAGTACATCACGGAGATAGTGAAGCGTCTTTATAACAGCGAGGGACTCCGTAAGGCCTATCCAGACTCGGAGATGAGGCTTCGTCACATCTTCAAGTATCAGGTCTATGGCTTGGCTCCTACCGAATGTATCTACCGTATTGCCCTGCGATACATCCTCGGCTTTGACAATACCATACACATTGCCGCAGAGGAACATCATCTGCGTATGGCAGATACCTTGCCTGCCGCGAAAAACGGAACAATGGAGGAGTTCTTGGATAACATCTTTAAGGGCTGAAGTTTAGAAAAGCATGATTTCTTTATTATAAGCTAGAAAATGTTAGAACATAAATTGAAAAGTGATGGGACTATCTTAAGAAAAAGGTCATCCCGGAAGATGACCTTAAACAGGGATTCCAATGATTGATAAAATTGTCCCGAACCGTACCCAGTTCTTCCGTTTCCGTTTGTCGCAGTACTTCTGCTATCGGTACACTCTTAACTTATAGCTTGGAGTTTGCATTCTTCACCCTCCACATTGGCATGTATAACTTACTGTCCCTTACAGCAGTGCAAATATAACAATTAATGATGATAATAAAAAGGAAAAAGTCAAGAAAATTAGATTTGTCAAGTAAGAACCTTAATAGGTTCCCATCTTCAATATTCAATGACAAGAATATCGTCCGTTTAGACTTGTCTAATAATAATATTCAAGACATACCAGCATATATTGGAATATTGAAGAAGTTAAGGTATCTGAATCTTGAAAATAATAATATTCAAGAGTTGCATAGTGGTGTTACGAAGCTACAGTCAATAAAGACTATTAATTTGAAAGGTAATCCAATAAAGCGACTTCCTGACTTCATAAAGAAAAAATTACATGCAAACATTCTGACAGATGATAACAACAGTCTATCAAGTATAGACGCTGAAAATGAAAAACTTCTAAAAGAGATCCAGGAAGAAATTCATGACATAAACAGCCATAAAACAACATTTGAGCCAATAAAGGTTGTCCCAAGTCTTAATGATTTAACATTTATAAGGAGCAAAGATCGTAAAGCTAAGGAACTTAAATCATGTACCTTGTTTATTGATATCAGAGATTCCGTAAAAAAGAATCATGAACTTTGCACTCAAGCCTTAGCAAATATTTATTCTTCTTTTATTTATGGCGTATTAAAGTGTGCTATGAGTTGTTATGGCCATGTAAGAAATATCATTGGAGATAGAGTTATGATTGTTTTTGATGAGGAAGACTGCTGTAATCATGCTCTGAACTGTGCTAATTTAATAATGAATTTTATCTATGATATTATGCAAAAGGAAACACCCGATGAAGACTTTGATTGTGGTATTGGCATTCATTATGGAATAATGAATATTATTAAAGTTGGGCTCACTCTTCAAGGTAAAGAAAATCAAGAATATCAAAATATGGTATGGTTAGGTGAACCTGCGAATCTTGCTTCACGATTGACCGATAAAGCTGGAAAGGATGATATTCCTCATATTTTAATATCTGAAGCTATCTTTAAAAGGGCAAGGATGTCATTGAAGAAAGATTTTACTCCTGTTCCCATACCCAATCTCTGCGATGTGGAATTCAATGTTTATGGCAAAAAATAATTCATACAACAAACATTATACAATGGATATAATTAGATTCGTCTACTTAGTGGCATGTTGCTGTATTCTCTATATAACAATTAAAAAGAAAACTTCCGAACAAGTAGAAAAATATGATAACATTAAGGAAGGAGACAATAGCCAAAAATCTTCTTGTGAATTATCTTACCCCAATAGTACGGATGAAGATGGTATTCGTGACACAGAAGACTTAAAATATACCTTAGAGACGGTAAACGCTTGGGTAGGCAATTGCGATCAAAAAACCAATATTCTCCTTTCAATAATGGGAGTTGCTATTACAATTCTATTATCTAGTGACTTTGTCATAAAGCTAAGGCAAATAATATTCACGCCTTTCATTCAATATTGGACAGGAGAAAGGACTAATATAGCATTCTCTTTAGGGAGATTATGTGTATTTATTTTACTTCTGTCTTCTGCTGCTTTTACAATAAAAAGTTGCTACTATCTTTTTAAGGCAATTGGTGCCAATATTGATTATGCAGCAATGTATAACACAAATCCTCAATTACCTAAACAGTCGTATATTTTCTTCAAAACTATCTCCCAAATGAGCTACAAACAGTTTCAAGATGACTACATTGATATAAAAGAAGACCTAAAGGCACAGATATATGTAAATTCTAAGATTGCGACGAACAAATTTGAGAATTACAAACGAGGTATGTTTTGGTTTAAAGTTCTACTAATATCTACAGTAATGCTATTTATTTCTATAATGATTATGTAATTGAATATGGAAGCAACGAATAAACAATATGATTTTCAGCGTTCAAAAGAACGTATTGATGCAATCTTGTCAGAAAATGATTCTCATTTTGAAGAAAAAAAATCTATTCCCAGTCGGTCTGATTTGACATTTACGAATGGATTCTACGTCAACTGTACGGCACTTTTTGTCGATATCATTGATAGCTGTTCACTTACAACAACACAAAAAAGACCTGTTCTTGCAAAAATCTATAGGAGTTTCATCTCTGAGATGGTAGCCCTTATGAATGGGCATGACTCATGTAGGGAGGTAAATATTAATGGCGATTGCGTATGGTGTGTTTGCGACACACCACGCAAGACGGATATAGATGGCGTATTCTCACTTGCAGCCCAAGTATGTAGCTTGGTTGATATCCTGAATTATAAATTAGACAAAAAAGGATACCAAACATATCAAGTCGGGGTAGGTATAGATTATGGAAGAGCCCTAATGATTAAAGCCGGGCATTCCGGGGCTACGATCAATGATGTTGTTTGGATGGGTGATGTCGTAAATCAAGCATGTCATTTATGTGGAGAGGCAAATAGTGGTTTCTTCGACAAAAGGATTTTCCTGTCAAACGTCATATATGATAATCTAAACGAGTACAACAAGAAACTCTGTTCCAAAGATTATGGTAGAGATATCTATCAAGCAAATATTATTAATATAGAAATGAATGAGTGGTTAGAACAGCAAAAATAAGTTACACTTAAATACAGACTAAAGGATGATACTCTGCAATAAGGCCAATTCTGATGCAGAGTACCAAGTTCTTATTACCTATCTCCTGAGCCTCGGTTTGATCCTCATCTCCTCTTGTAGCTTCTGCTTTTCCTTATAATAGTCAAAGTTATCAACCACATTTTCGATTTCCGCCTTTCCTTTCTGATGCTCGAATAAGTTGAGAAAGGGACGGGTGAGGAGAGCCAGAATCGTGGCACCATTGCGCCTATCGCTTGACTCTTTAGAAAGATATTCGTTGATGGCTGTAGCCTGAGGGAAGGTAAAGTGCTGCAATTTAGTATCATGAGCAAAGTCGATAACGGCATTAATGGCATTTTGGCAAATAATCGTGAATCCTCGTAGGAAATCTGTTAGCCCAGCCCTCATTGTAGCGATAATGTTATCACGTTGCTGCAACTCTTGCTTGAGGTCAACCTCCCGATTCTTCGATTGTGTGAGCAACCCTTTGTAGATACGCTCTTGTTTATTACATTCAGCAAGCCAGAAATCAGCACGATTCTGCTCCTTAGTTATCTCCTCTTTATAGGTAATGGTTAAGGTTTCTACTTGCTGAGCAACCACTTGCGGAATTGCAGCAACTTGTTTTTTCATTTCTGCATTTTCCACCTCCAATTGTGCATACTTGCCCTTTCCTGCAAGGTTGGCCAAACCCGACAGGATGGCGCTGCCGTTCTCCTGATTGGCTTTCGCCTGCTTGTCGTGGATTTCCTTATCCAGTTTTTCACAATCAAGAGTTTTTCGCTCATGTTCCTTTGCCAACTTCTCCGCTTGTTTTTTGCTTTCCTCCAACTCGCGCTTCTGTTTGGCCACGATATAGTCATTCCGTTCAAGATGTTGCTTGCCCGTCTCCAACTTGGAAACACCGCGCTCCATTTCCAACGCCTCGGCTGCCATGTCCTGCATGAGGCTGATGTCTTCGTTGTCCAGCTTGTAGGACTTGCCCGTCTCATGGTTCATCCAGTCCCAGATGACATGGGCGTGATAGTTAGGCTTCCATGTAGAATTGTTATTCGGATCAAGACAATGCCCCTCGTCACGATGGAGATGTATCTGTATGGCAGTGATACCGAAACGCTGTCGGCAAAGGTCGGCGAAATGTTGCAACTGCTCCATGGTGGTGTCTGCCTTGCACACCACGACGCCCTCACGCAAGGGAGTACAGCCGGCTATCTTGGTTACCTTGCCCGTCTTCTTGTTGATTCGCTCCCGTTCCTTGGTCTGCATGGCCCTGCCCGTCTTTTCCTTCACCATTCTGCCAATGGCATCGTAATACTGCCGCAAGGTCATACCGCCTTGCAGTTCTGATGTCCACGATTGGTTCTCAGGTATCAGGTCTTTCCTGATATAAAGTTTTTCTGCATTGATGTGGTCAAGATATGCCTTTGTCCGTTGGTTGTGCGCCTCACCTTGCCCGATATTGCAGGGCTTGATGTGT
>ERZ772807.1003-NODE-1003-length-16181-cov-9.109079_pt1 | contig 16181 bp, 21 predicted proteins | sample MGYA00511472_ERZ772807 | MGnify/ENA primary metagenome ERZ772807 (study PRJEB29015, sample SAMEA2737947) | human oral metagenome | biome: human oral; feature: human-associated habitat; material: dental | place: China | collected 2039 ...
TTCGCCTTCGATGGTTTCCGTTCTCTATAACGGGTTGTTGTTGATGTTCATGCCACTACCCCAAACAACCTTTCCAATTTTGCCAAATGATCCGTTTCCTCCGCAGTTACCTTTCTGTCCGCCTTGGCAACACCGCCGGCATATTCTAAAACCGCCTCTTTCCATTCAGGGAAACGCTGATTAATAGCACGGACGGCAAAAGAAAAATCCATAGAATCCGGCACAGGCCAAGACTTCATCACACCAAGCGCATAAGCAAGAAAATCATCGCCCATTTCCGATTTATCTGTCAGCCATTGTGCAATATACCGCTGTTCGGAAGGTGCATATTTGCCATCGCAGTACGCAATATAAACCAGCACATCGACTATCGGCTTCATATCCCACACGAAAAAATCCATCTGGCGCTCAGGAGCTAAATCGTACCGCTCCTGCAAGCGTTGCCTGAACAGTTCGGGACTAACCACTTCCCCTGTTTCTAAATCCACCAATCCCTTAATTGAGCCGTATTTGAAGGTTCTGACCATTTTTCGCTCATGGCAAAACGCCTGCACATAACCATCTGAAAGGTTGGCAACAAACTTACGGACATCAATAACCCGTCTGCTTTGAATTCCTTCCGTATTGACATATTCAATCTCAAAACTGCCACCGACCGGAAGCAGTTCTGGTTTCCCATTTTTCATTTTTTCCCTTTCGTTACAAACATAGGACAGAAAACACCCTCATTCAAAATCCCGACAAATGCCATGCGCCGCGCACTTTGCCGCAGATGGTTAATTTTTCCAGTCCTTCGCCTTCGATGGTTTCCGTTCTGTATAACGGGTTGTCGCTGATAACGAGCAGGCCGCCGCCGACGGAGGCTTGCAGGCGTTTGGCTTTTAGGCCGTCTGCGAAGGATAGGAGGTAGATGCCCTCTCCTTCGAATGAGTGGACGGAGGTATCGACAAACAACACGTCTCCGTCCTCGATGGTGCCTTGCATGGAATCGCCGCGTGCCGTGATGACTTGGATACGGGAGAGGTTGCCGCCGAGTTTTTCGCGCGCCCACTCCTTATCGACATGGACGAAATCGACCACCTCCACTGCTTCGTTGTTGATGTATCCGTCTCCAAGCGCGGCAACCACGTCCAGCCGCTCAAAGCGTACGCGGTCGTCCGCAAGGCCGTCTGAAAAATTAACCTCTCTATACATTCCTGAGTCTTTTCTGTACTTATCACCTAAGCCGTCTGCAAGCCATCGTGTAGAAAAGTTTGTCTTTTTCTCAAATGCTAAGAGTGGTTTTTTGCCTAAGCCAGTCTGACCATTGAACCACTGTCCAACAAGACCTTTTGAGACTCCTGCAAAGTCTGCTAAGTCCTGTTGGGTAATTAGCCCATATTCATCCATCAATTCTTGAAGTCTGCTTTTCAAGTCCATCGCTAAAAATCCCAGCTTAAAAATACTTAGTAAAAACAACGTTTATTTAGAATTCTAAACTATTAATCGTTTAGTATGCTTGACTAGACAAGTTTAGGATTGTATAGTTCACTAAACTTTAAAAAAGGACAAAAAATGACAACAGACCAACAAGTCAAATTCATTAAAGAATTGGGAGGCGTTTCGGTGGTTGCAAGTATTTGCGGAATCACAAGAGGGGCGGTTTCCCAGTGGCAAAAAAATGGTATTCCAAAAGCGCAAATGAATTTTCTAAAAGCAAAGTTTCCAGTGCAGTACAAACAAATTTCAGACGGCGTAACCAGCTAAATAAGGAGCAAAAAAAATGAAACCCATCAACGTCCAACTCTCTCACGGCTCGCTTGTCGAGGTTGCTACTTGGGACAAAGGCTTTTTAGCCATCCAACAACGCGGCAAAGACGGCAACTTCAGCAAGCTGCCGCGCCAACCGGCAAAGACTTTGAAAAAGGCCGTCCAAATGGTCAGCCAAATCTACCCACATGAAATCATCATCGCATCGTGAACGATGACAAAGCGTATAGACGTTTGACAGCCGGAAAGACGGCCTACTATTCAAACCAGTACAAAGGAAAGTCTTATGAAAAACGTTCGTGTTATCAATTTATCGGAAGTCCAGCAGGCTCAGTTGAAGGCGATTTTTGAGGCCGGTCAGTCCGGTCAGGTTCAGCCAGGCGGCTTTTTTGATGAGGTCGATGAGCAGGAGGAAGTGTGGAAGTTGGTACGCATTGCTGATGATTACGGCCTGATTGAAGAGGCGGCTCGTGTGAAGCGTATGCCTGTATCTGAATTTATCGCGTTTGCGGCGGCTGAATATGCGGATTTCTTTATGAATGCGTATGAGGCGGCGGTTGAGGATGTGGCTGAAAAAATTAAGGTGGGCAGGTATGAGTAAGCATCGTTCTATCAGCCGGTCGGAAAGTAACTTTGGAAATATGCGGATTCAAATTTTGTGTCCGTGTTGTGGCAGCCGCTGCAAGGTGGCATCCAGTAAGCAGGTAACAAGCAATCTGCGTAATTCTCAGGTGCAGTGCCTGAATGCTGCGTGTGGTTGGACTGGCGTGGCGGCTACGGAAATTATCAGGACGATTTCGCCGCCCTCTCCGCTTTATGGTAATGCGCCGCCGCCTTTGGATGCGGCGGAAATTGAGGAAATGGAAGGCAATATGCAGCCGCTGTTGATTGACTGTTAGGCCGTCTGAAAGGGGATTGTGATGTTGGTTAAGCCGAAAGTGATAGACAGGAAAAAAATTCTGCCGCTTGAGGTGGTAGAGGCGGCAAGTTGGCGTGTTTCGCCTCAGACGGTAAGGGTTTGGAAGGATAAAAACCATGCGCGCCGGATGATGGTTTTGGGTAAGGCAATTGCGCGCGCTAAGTCGAAAAATGCGCCTGTTATGGTTGCGCTTGAGCGTGATGCGCTGTTGGGTCGTCAAGGTGTGCCGCCGGTCATGACTGGGCCGTCTGAAGATGATTTGAGAGATTGGTTGTTGAGTCCGAGTCAGGCGCAGGCGGTTGAGGATATTCAAAAGCTGGCAAGGGAAATCAAGCGTTTGGGCGATTTAATCAATCAGCAGAATGTGGTGTTTAGTTTGAGGCAGGATGCGTTAAGGCTGTCGGAGCTGAGCAGTTATTTGGTTGAGTTGGACGATAAGCTGGGCCGAGCGAAATATGCGGCAAGGCGGTTGGGTGTAAATCCTGTCGCTGATGATTTTAAAAACAAAATGGAGTTTAAAAATGGTAATGGTCAAACGGGGAAAGCGGCTTGAAGTTGCGATTGGTTTGATGGTGCTGATTGTGTTGGCGGTGGGATATTGGGTCGCTGCTGAACGTCAGGAAGAGGTTGATGTGTTTCCGCAGGATGTTGCGGCGCGTTTGCAGGAGGCTGAAGCATATCGTTGGGCGGAAACTGGGATTGATTATACATTGGGTGATGCGGAGGTGGAGCATGAGTAGGTTTGTTGTCGAGAGTGGTATTCCAATTGGGCCGGTAAGTCAGGGGAAATGTGCTTATCCGTTTGATGAGATGAAATTCGGAGACAGTTTCTTTGTAGCGGTGAATTCGCCGGCATCGCAAAAGCGAACGCGTGATCAGTTAACTGGGGCTTTTAAGCGGTGGTGCAAATTCAATAAGGTTGAAAATGTTGGGTATGTAACGCGGCTTGTGGAAGAAGATGATGTGATGGGTGTTCGGTTTTGGATGGTGGAGCGTAAGAAATGATGTGGGCTGTTTTGATTTGGTGGTTGTTGTGTGTTTTTGCTTTTATCGGTGTGATGGCTGTATTCGCGGTGATTTGGGTATGGCTGCTTTATCGGGATATGGCGAAGGCGTTTGATAGTGACTTTGAGTTGTGATGTTGGGCGGCTGTCTGAATGGTTCGGACGGCCTTAAGTAAAACAGGTGGGACAAATGGGCGTTGGTTTGTTGAATAAGGCTGAGCGTGATGAGTTGCTGTCGGTCTTGCCGTCGGCAATTCGTCCGCTTGTGCTTGCTGAATGGGCGCGCCAAGTGCGTTCGGGCAGTGAGATGTTCAATGCTTTTATCCGTGCCGATAGATGGTTGGGTCAGGTTGTTCAGTTGCCCGATGCGCTGCGCGGAATTGGTCTTGATGCGACAGACGAAGAAATCTGCGGCTTGGCTGATGCTGCGGTTAAGTCGTTTATGCAGTATGAGCGCATTGGCTACGGCCTGCCGGGTTTGTTGAAAAAGGCTGTAAACGACTATGGGCTGGATCTGAGTGTGTTTGACGGTAAGGAGCCTGAAGGCATTTTAGGCCGTCTGAAAAATGAGAAGTTTTGGCGTGGCCAGCTTCGCCGTTCTATTGCGCGTAAGACTGAAAATTTAATGCGTGAGGTTGGCGGCGTTTCTCGCAAAACGGGTCTGTATGTGAGTAATGATGGCTTGCGCCGCCGTAAGTCTCAAAAGGCACGCAATGCCGGTCTGTTGGCGCATATGGTTGCTGTGAATGAATTGGGTCAAGAGTTTACGCTCGATGAGCTGAGCGCGTTGGGGGTGTCTAATCCTGCCATCCGTCGTGCTGAGCTGATGGTGCGTATTCGCGGCTTTGAGGAGATTGCCAAACTTAAAGGCCATGTGGGCGAGTTTTTTACGCTGACCTGCCCTTCTAAGTTTCACGCATTCCATCACTTTGGTAAGCGTAATGAGAAGTTCAATGGGGATACGCCACGCGAGGCGGTCAAATATTTAAATAAGGTATGGGCGCGTATTCGCGCTGAATTGGGACGTATGGATATTAAGGTTTATGGTTTTAGGGTGGCTGAGCCTCATCATGATGGTACGCCTCACTGGCACGGCCTTTTGTTTATGGAGGCTAAGCATCGTGATGATTTTCGCCGCGTGGTCGCGAAACATGGCTGTCGTGAAGACCGTGAAGAGCTGGGCTTGCGCTACTTTGGCAGTAAAAAAGAGGCGGCGGCTGAGGCGCGCCGTATTCGCGAGCATCTGTTGGAGAAGAATGGCAGTGCGCCATCGCTCGCAGCAATTCAGGCTGGTTTGAAAATGGAGGCTGATTTTTGGTCGCGTAAGTATTTTAAATTTTGGCGACAAAGCAAGGCGGCGGCGCGTGTTGATTTTGAAAGCATCAACTGGGCGCGTGGTAGTGCGGCTGGCTATATCGCTAAATATATTGCGAAAAACATTGATGGTAAAAACAACGCCGGTGAGAGCTTGGGCGTTGACTTTGAATCTGAAGAGCTGCTGGATATGGCAACGACTGCCGAGCGTGTAGATGCTTGGGCTTCTATTCACGGCACGCGCCAGTTTCAGCAGATTGGCGGTGTGCCGGTGACGATTTGGCGTGAGTTGCGCCGTATTGTGCCTACTGATGATGACAGTGTTTTGATGTTGGCTCAGCGTGCTGCCGACCGTGGCGACTGGGCTGAATTTGTCCGTCTGTTGGGCGGCGAAGTGGTCAAACGTGAGGATATTCCTTTGGGTCTCTATAAGGAAGAAGCCGCTGAGGGCGTGGTCAACGAATACGGCGAAGTGCCTGCTCCTTTTACAATGGGTGTGTATGAGAAAGATACGGGTGAGGTACAGATTAGTCGTGTGCACACTTGGGAGGTTAAGAAAATTGGCGGCTCAGCCGCCGCTTGGACTCGTGTCAATAACTGTACGGAAATTAAAAATGAGCCGGCGATTTTTTGGGGAAGTCCAACTAAGCCGAATATTGAGGAGGCTGAAATTAAAGAATGGATGATGTGGAAAAAAGGAATTTCCGCAACTCAAATTGGCAATTGGAGAATTTCAGACAGCCTGCGCGCCGAATACGTCGATGATGTGAAGGCATGGGAGGCAGCTAAGCGGCCGCCAATGAGCCGTGAGTTCATGCAGCGCGTGATTGCCAAGCAGGAGGTTGCTGCCAAGCAATCTGAGCGCGCATCCGAACGCCTGCGCCTGTATCGTGAATACATCACGCTGCTTGACCGTGCCAGCCAGCCATTGACAAGTGGCCTGACACCTTCTGAACCGAAATTTGACTTGTCGGCGGATAAGGTCGCGCATAAGCCGCGCCGATATACGCCGCCAACCTATGACACAGTAGAAAGCGCACTCGCAAAAGCGAAAGCCGCCCGTACTAATACTGAGCGATTCAATCGCCGCTTTGATTGAGGATGACAAAATGAATGAGTTTATTACATTGGAACAAGTAAAAGAGTTATGGACGTTGCCGGGCAAGAAGCCGCCGTCAACAACAACCATATGGCACCGCCGCCGCGCCGGTTTAATTCCAAAGCCGCGCTTGGTTGGTCGGGATAATCTGTTTAAACGCGATGAGGTAATCCGTTTGCGTGATGAATATCTAGGACTAGAGGTAAAGTAAATAGTGAGAAGAAACAACAATCAACACCGCCGCCGCTTGGCAATTTGGCAAGCAGAAAAGAAGCGGAAAAAGCAATGAAAAGGCCGTCTGAATTGAATTTCAGACGGCCTTTTTCTAAAAAGTTTATTTGTTATTCTATTTGTTATTTCAGAAATATAATTAAATAATCTATTTTATATTAATAGGTTATATAAATAACCTAATCCCTTCCTCTCTGCCATAGATACTAAAGACACCAGCTAACGGTGTCTTTTTTCATATCTGCCCTTCTTAAAAATATTACATTACACTTTTATTTCTTTTACCCTCTAATCAGAAACCTACCACTCATTCTTATCTTATACTAAACCTTGATGATTAAAGGCCGTCTGAAAGTTTTCAGACGGCCTCTTTCTTAAAACCTACCAAATCCCAAACCATTGTTTATCAGACTGCTTTTTATTGCCGTTCTGCTGCTCGTGGTTTTGACGGCGAAATTGCCAAGGCGCTTGCGGATTATCTTTTTTCCACAAGCCTTTACGATTTTCCTTGGCTTGTTTTTGTGCGGCCGAATAGTCGGTGTAAGCAGTTTTACTTTGTTGTTTCTTGGCATAACTTTCATAATGCCATGCGGCGCCATCCCGTATCTGCATCAAATTCAAGTCAATCGTGCCGACTGATACTTGTGCAACTTCGCGCTGGTAGCGGTCGGCTTCAAACACGCGGACTTTGGCTTTTTTATTCAATGCTGCATCAATCAGATTGTCTCGTGATTGCGTACCATAAGCCTGGTTGATTTCCGGCGCATCGATATAGGCCATGCGGATTTTGTGTTTCCTGCCGTCGCTATCGATAATGTGTATGGTATCGCCATCATGGATTTTGATGATTTTTCCGTTGTATGTGTAGGATTGTCGCGATGACTTTTGTTTTTGTTCCGGTTTGGGTTTAGCTTCGGCTTTGGTGTCAGATGTGGCTTTGACGACATTTTCACCCAGCCATTCATTGACCTTTTCTAAACCGATATTGTCGCCTTGTGCCAATGTGGCAGCAACGCTTACCCCTGTACGAATCAACTCGGTATCGCGTGAGCTGTAACCAAGCGCACCCAAAACAGATAAAACAACGGGCAACCATTTTATAATTTTACTGATTTGCATATTTTGCCAAATTGAAGGCCGTCTGAAAGACCTGATGTACTTTCAGACGGCCTTTTAAGATTGATTAATCTTCATTAATCCTGACAAGGCAGGATGACTTTTGCACCTTCTGCCGTACCCAAAACCAATACATCGGCGGCATCACGGGCAAAAATACCGTTTTCGAGTACGCCGGTGATTTTATTGATTTCGTCTTCCATTTTCAGGGCTTGGTCGATATTGAGGCCGTGAACATCAACGATTTGATTGCCATAGAAAGTAGTATAGCCGACACGCAACTCAGGCTGTCCGCCCATGGCAAGCAGTTTGCGCGACACCAGCGAACGGGCATTTTCAACCACTTCTACCGGCAATGGAAATTTGCCCAAACGGGAAACATATTTGCTTTCATCGGCGATACAGACAAATTTATCGGATGCGCTGGCCACGATTTTTTCGTTCAAATGCGCACCGCCGCCGCCTTTAATCATTTGCAGCGCGTGGTTGACTTCGTCTGCGCCGTCAATATAAACTGCCAAACCCATCACTTCATTCAGTGAAACTTCTGGAATCTCGTATTTTGCCAAAAGCTCGCTGGATTTTTTAGAAGTAGACACGGCACCCTTGATTTTCTTACCGCTTTTACCCAAAGCTTCGATAAAAAAGTTGATGGTAGAGCCGGTACCGATACCGATGTATTCGTTTTCAGGAACAAATTCCACCGCTTTTTCGGCGGCAATACGTTTGAGTTCGTCTTGAGTTGCCATGTTGTCAGTCTTTCAGTTTGAATAATAAAGTAATTTTAAGCTCTTAGGCCTTAATCAGCAATACTGCCGCTTGCGCTTCAATGGCTTCCATACGTCCCAGATAGCCAAGTTTTTCGTTGGTTTTACCCTTGATGTTCACGCAGCTTTCAGGCAAACACAAATCTGCGGCAATATTGGCGCGCATTGCCGGAATGTGCGGCGCAAGTTTTGGCTTTTGCGCAATCACGGTCGTATCGACATTGACCACCTTCCAACCCAATTCCTGCACGCTTTGATAAGCCTCGCGCAACAGCACACGGCTGTCGGCATCTTTGAATTCGGCGGCAGTATCAGGAAAATGGCTGCCGATATCGCCCAAACCGGCCGCACCCAACAGGGCATCGGTAATCGCATGCAAAAGCGCATCAGCATCAGAATGACCCAGCAATCCTTTTTCAAACGGAATGTTGACGCCGCCGAGTATCAAATCTCGACCTTCGACCAACTGATGGACATCGTAGCCCTGTCCGACACGGATATTCATGTTTGTTTCCTTAAATAATGGGTTTTGATTGTTCAGACGGCCTTGAGCAACAATCTGACAATGTATTCGTCTTGCGGCAGCGTCAATTTCAAATTGCGCGTATCGCCCTGCACCAAGCGCGGCCTGATACCCAGTTTTTCAACCGCTGACGCTTCATCCGTAATTTCACTCAAATCATCAACCGATAAGGCGCGATGTAATAAGGCCGTCTGAAAAAGCTGCGGCGTTTGCGCCTGCCATAATCCTGCGCGTGCAACGGTTTCATCAATATGATGACTGCCGTCTGCCCGCTTGAGCGTATCGGCCACCGGTATGGCCAGAATGCCGCCTTCGTCATTCTCACCTGCCTCATCAAGCAAACGCGTTAACGCTTCGGCAGGCAGGCAACAGCGCGCGGCATCATGAACCAAGATATTGTCTTGCGCCTCGGCCAAACCTTGTTCTAATAAAGTAGATACGCCGTTGCGTACTGTTTCGGCACGACTTGCACCACCCACTCGGAAGACACGCACCTTCTCAGACAGGGCCGTCTGAAAAACCGAATCTTCCGGCGAAAGAATAACGGCAATTAAATCTATGCGTGGGTGTTGCTCAAAAATTTCTATGGTGTGTTGCAATACGGTTTTACCATTGATTTCAACATATTGTTTGGGTTTTCCCGCGCCAAATCGCGCCCCGACACCGGCCGCAGGAATCAAAGCGATATTGCGGCGCATCATGCTGACGCTCCGGCATCGGCCTCATCCGGCGTTTCAGCCTTGCGCCATACGCACGCTTCGCCCAAATCGTCCAAATATTTTTCATGCGCGGCCAGCTCGTCCGTATCGGCTTTGATGACTTTCAACTGCGACGTACGTTTGGTTTCAGCAATAATGGTGGGTTTGACTTCGCCCTCTTCTTCCACCTCTCCGCCCATCAGGTCAAACTGCTGACGCGTCATGGCAAGATAGACTTCACCCAAAAGCTCGCAGTCGATTAACGCGCCGTGCAAGACACGTTTGCTGCGGTCAACGGAAAAGCGGTTACACAACGCATCCAAGCTTGCCTTTTGCCCCGGAAACATTTCACGCGCCATGGCCAGCGTGTCGGTGACTTTACAACCCAGTTCCTCAATAGAAGGCAAACCCATGCGGCGGAATTCCATATTCAGGAAGCCGACGTCAAACTTAGCGTTATGGATAATCAGCTCTGCGCCACGAATAAAGTCAGCAATCTGTTTACCCACTTGGGCAAACGGCGGCGCATTCTTCGCTTCCAATACTTCAATCGTCAAACCATGCACCTTCGCCGCTTCCTCCGGCATATCGCGTTCCGGGTGGACATATAAATGAAGGTTGGAGTCGGTCATTTGGCGGTTGATCATTTCCAAGCCGGCAAATTCGACCAGACGGTCGCCGTTTTCAGGATAAAGGCCCGTGGTTTCCGTATCGAGAATAATCTGACGTTGGCTCATGGTTGGTGGTTTCTACAATTATCAAAACGTCCTGAATCATACTGAAGGCCGTCTGAAATGTATAGTCAGCAAAACTTTAGCTGCTTTTCAAATGCCCTTTTATAGCTGGATTTTTTCAGACGGCCTTTATTCTTTTCTCATTTAATGGCCATCTATTACAACATTTTTGAGTATAAAACCCAATTTCTAGAAAATTTTTTAAATTTAATTTCCTTAATAATTAATACCTTACTTATAAATTAAATAATAGGAACAATTATCATTTGCAAATTTAAAAAATCGCCGTATAATACAACCCATCGAAACAAAACAACCGCACAACAGAATGAAAGGAGAAGAAAATGCCCGAAAGTATTTTTAAGCAAGTCTCCCTTGACATTCTGAGACTGCACCAACAAGCCATCCGCTCTTTAATCGCCACCAAGTGTTGCGACGAATGCGAAGTACATGACGCAGTGTTCATTACTTTAGATGGCCGATATTATGTTTGGCTCCCTTGTATGGGCAAATCGCCCCAATCAGAAACCGGCATCCTGCTGATTGAAGATGAAGACGGCAATACACGCTTGAGCTGGGTTGCCGGTACACGCGAAGTCAAACAAAAAGACAGTCTGTACAACCGCGTTGTTTCCGCCCTGCAAAGAAAAATGCAGCGCACGAAAAACAAATTTATCCAGTCAGCAAACGCCCGATTGCTTGAACTGACGCCTCAGCAAGGCCGTCTGACGACAAACAGCAAAGATTTCTCGCTTTCACCACATGACTTGATGAAAGCACTTTATCCGGCAACACATCAAATAGGAGAATTTGCCCTGTAACAGTTTTTGGTAGTGGTTTGTGTTCCTTTTGCGCCCCTTAAAATTTTAAAGGGGCGATTTTTTTTTGCCCCTACTTTTCAGACGGCCTAAACACCGGTTTTCCAGTACAATAAAGGCCGTCTGAACATTTCCTACTTTTCAACCAACCATGCAACTGCTCAAATACATCCAATCGCAAGGCCTCGGCAGCCGCAAGCAATGCCAATGGCTGATAGACAATGACTGCATTGCCATCAACGGCGAAATTCATAATCGTGCCAAAGACGATATCGACCCGTCTCAAGTGCACACCCTGTCTGTTGACGGCGAAGAAATTGCCGCCGTCCCCATGCCCCATTTCTACATTCTGCTTCATAAGCCTGCGGATTACGAGACTTCGCACAAACCTCAGCAATATCCAAGCATCTTCAGCCTGTTTCCCGACCACATGCGCAATATCGATATGCAGGCAGTCGGCCGCTTGGATGCAGACACAACCGGCATTATTCTGATTACCAACGACGGGCAATTTAACCACCGCGTTACCTCGCCCAAACACAAAGTTCCGAAGCTCTACCGCGTCACTTTGAAACATCCTGCCGACGATACCCTTTGCACCACACTCAAAAACGGCGTCCTCCTGCATGACGATAATGAAACCGTTGCCGCAGCCGAAGCAGTATTGGCCGACCCAACCACATTGATGATGACTATTACCGAGGGTAAATACCATCAGGTCAAACGCATGGTTGCGGCCGCAGGCAACCGTGTCGAGCAGCTCCACCGTGAGGAATTCGGCGACTGGAATGTCGATGATTTAGCCGCCGGAGAATGGAAATTTATCCAAATCTAAAAAAATTCCAAATTTTTTCGATAAATTTTTAAACAATATGGATTTTTTATTTATTTAAAATCAAAAATCTAAACCTTATTATTTTTATTTAACAGAATTTAACACTGTAAAGACTGAACTATTGTATAATTCGCCTGTCTGAGTAACGCTTGCTTCGAAAGAAGTGAGTAAGTGAGTAAGACGTTTTCCCCGTAATGTGTTTGGCCATCTATACTTTCCCCTTAGTATAGATGGTTTTTTTTATCTAAAATTTGGCAACCAAGCGGGCGTACTTTCAGACGGCCCATCTCATCTAAAGAAGCCATCATTGCTAAACCCCGTCTCCACTCATTAACTTGCCATTACTCCTTTTCTCTTTCTCGTCTCTTCCGCATCAATCTGTGCCGTTCCCATTTCAGACAAATCGTTTTATAGAAAGAAAAACTATCAGCGACTATCCAAGCTAAGGTTACAGGATGTTATTAGACAGCCTTAGATAAATACCATCTTTGTTGCCGACATACTTGAAAGCACACCTTGGTGCTATCCAATATCCTCACAACAACCTTTTCCCATATCCTACTTTTCAGACGGCCTTTATCGTTACGGCTCTTTCAATCATTCATATCGCTTCAGCCAAATTCTCTGTTTGCAGGTTTTAATACCAATCAAACCAGATAAATCCACTAAAAATTCTTCACTACATGGTTTTTTTAACTGATTTTCTTTTTCGACTTTAGTCAAGATTCGTTAAATCTTTACGGTAAAATGTTGTCTTTATTTTTATGCATCTGAGTATTTATGTCTTCCAATCAACCTCGTCAAACCTGGTCCAACCGTTTGACTTACATCCTTACCGTTGCCGGTGCGACTGTCGGCTTTGGCGCAACTTGGCGTTTCCCGTATTTGGTTGGTGAAAACGGCGGCGGCGCGTATGTGTTTCTGTTCTGTATCGCCATGCTGGTCATCGGTATTCCGATGATTTTGGTGGAAAACGTCATCGGCCGCCGTAAAGGTGTGAACGCGCTGGATGCGTTCGGCGGCACAATGAATGGCAAACCCGTTGCCAAAGTTTGGAAATTGGTCGGTTGGATGGGCTTGCTCGGCGCATTCGGCATCATGGCCTATTACATGGTACTCGGCGGCTGGGTTATCAGCTACATCGTTAATATCATCGGCGGTAATTTGGACATTTCCAGTCCGGTTTCCGGCGAAGTCACCAAAAGCTTCTTTACGGAACACATCGAAAACAGCCCTTGGGAAATTGCTTTCTACACCTTCCTATTTGTGGTTGTGAACCAATGGATATTGGTCAAAGGCGTGATCGGCGGCATTGAAAAAGCGGCAAAATACCTAATGCCTTTGCTGTTTTTATTCCTGATTGCCATGGTCGTGCGCAACGTTACCCTGCCGGGCGCTATGGAAGGCATTACCTTCTATCTGAAACCTGATTTCAGCAAAATTACAACCGAACTGTTCGTCTTCGTTTTAGGACAAGTATTCTTCGCCTTGAGCTTGGGTTTCGGCGTGATGATTACGTTATCCAGCTATCTGGATAAAAACGAAAATCTGGTTCAGACGGCCGTGATTACCGCGATTACCAACACTTTGATTGCCGTGTTGGCCGGCTTTATGATTTTCCCTTCCCTCTTCAGCTTTGGCGTTGCCCCTAACTCCGGCCCGACGCTGGTGTTCCAAAGCCTACCTATCGTGTTCTCCAATATGTGGGCAGGCCCAGTGTTTGCAGTGATTTTCTTCTCACTGCTTCTGATTGCCGCGCTGACCACTTCTCTGACCATTTATGAAGTGTTGATTACGACCATTCAGGAAAAAACCAAAATCCGCCGCGCAGCCGCGATTACCATCGTACTGGCAGGTATTTTTATCTTCGGCAATATCCCGTCCATCTTGAGCTACGGCCCATGGAAAGATATTTCCGTATTTGATAAAAACATTTTTGATGCCTTTGACTATATCAGCGGCAACATCCTGTTTATGCTGACCGCGCTTGGCTCTGCCTTGTTTGTCGGCTTCGTGATGAAAGATGAAGCGAAGGAGGAATTGCTCTACAAAGGCAACCATACCACCGTCAATATCTGGTTTGCTTATGTGAAATACCTCGTACCGTTGGTTATTCTGCTGATTTTCATCAGCAACCTGTTCTAATAAACAAACATATAAAAAGGCCGTCTGAAATGTTCAGACGGCCTTTGTTTTTCACTATGCTTTATTCAGCCCAGTTTTTCTTCTTACTGGTTTTACCAATACCTGGATTGAAGCTGTTGGTAGGGTCAAGTTTTTTATAGAACTGTTTCAGCGCAGGCTTGGCTTCATACAGATGACCGACATTGTGCTCGGCAGGATATTGCGCGCCGCGTTGGTCAAGCAGATGGAGCATTTCATGTTCCAAGGCCATGCAGTCGTTGCCTTTTTTAATGATGTAGTCCTGATGGAACACATGACACATAAAATGTCCGTAATACAATTTATGGATGATTTTATTGTCAATTTCAGGCGGCAGTGTTTCAAACCAATCACGATCATCACGGCGCAAGGCGATATCGAGTGCAACCAAATCCTCTACTTCATCATCATGTACAGAACGGTAACGGATCGCGGCAGAAGCCACAGCAAAGCGATGCAGCATGGCCGCCTGCGTTTCTTCGGCATTACATTCGAAGAATGCGCCGCCATGGATTGCAAAATATTCCTTCAAGAAAGCACGCGCTTCTTCTACGCCCTCGCCACCCATTTTTAAAATCAGGTGATGTTCATATTTATCCCGATAGTTGCGCATAGACTTCGGCAAGTGATCGGGCAAAATTTTACTGATCAGTTGCATGAATTTATCAGAGAAGTGTTTTGGTAAGAAACTTATCTTTTTGCTGAATCTATCCACACGGGCTTTCAGATCAAACAGTTTCGGAAGTTGGTGGGTACCGAACGTCTTAATGATATAAAAAGTATCTTTACCATAAACGGCAGCAATATCAAAAGCATGACGATGGATATACTCACCGGAAATAGGCAGGTTTTTAAACTCACTCAAAGCAGCACGACGAATATCGGTCAGCTCATTAATATCATTGGTGCCGATATAGAAAACGGCAGTCTGTTTTTCTTGCGGGAAAGTATCCAGACGTACGGCAAACACCATCAGCTTGCCCGCGCAACCTGATGCTTCGTAGTGACGCGCAGGGTCGGCATTAAAACGGGCGGCAGTCGGTTCATTCACTTGGCGGACATGATCGCAGTACGCATGGTCATGACCCTTGCCGGCATCTTGCGTAATGTCTTTTCGCTGATAATGGAAACCTTGCAAGTTGGTCAAAATTTCTTCAGGAGTTTCGCCCAAATCAATGCCCAAATGGTTGACCAGCTCCAGTTTGCCCTCTTCGTTAATTTGTGCAAACAGAGCCATTTCCGTATAAGCCGGGCCACGCTGTACCAATGCACCGCCCGAGTTATTACATACGCCACCCAATACAGATGCGCCGATACAGGACGAACCGATTACAGAGTGCGGCTCACGGCCTAAAGGTTTCAGCAGCAGCTCCAATTGATTCAGGGTAGAACCGGGTAGGCAGACAACCTGTTCGTTATTGTTAATCGGCTGAATGATGTTCAGACGCATGGTATTCACAATCACGATATCGCGGTCGTAATCATTACCGTCAGGAGTCGATCCGCCGGTCAGGCCAGTATTGGCGGCCTGCGTAATCACGATAACATCAGCCTCAACACACGCCTGCAAAATTTGCCACATTTCCAACACCGTACCCGGACGGACAACTGCCAACGCCTTGCCTTCGCCAAAACGATAGCCTTGACGGTATTGTTCGGTTTTTTCCGGGTCTGTGATGATGTATTTCTCGCCGACGGTTTGTGTCAGCCGGCTGATTAATTGCGTAGCATTCATTGCATACTCCTTGAGAGATAAATATATTTATTAAATTGCAAGCATTGTAGTAATCCGTTCAATCAAAGTAAAGGCGAAACCTGTTTTTTATACTCATCTTTTAAATAAACAAAAGGCCGTCTGAAATTTTCAGACGGCCTTTTGTTTCAAGCTTGAATAATCAGATTATTCGGCTGCTTTCTCTTCGCGTGCAGGTGCTTCCAGCAAAGCTTTGATAGACAGGCGCACGCGGCCGCGATCGTCTACTTCCAATGCTTTTACATTTACGACCTGACCTACTTGCAGGTAGTCGCTGACATTGCGTACGCGCTCGTGAGCGATTTGGCTGATGTGTACCAAACCGTCTTTACCCGGCATCACGCTGACAATCGCGCCAACGTTGTTGTCGAGGATTTTAACCACAGTACCTTCGTACACTTTGCCCACTTCCACTTCGGCAGTGATTTCTTCGATGCGTTTTTTCGCAGCGTCGCCGG
>ERZ772807.1004-NODE-1004-length-16177-cov-11.757226_pt1 | contig 16177 bp, 10 predicted proteins | sample MGYA00511472_ERZ772807 | MGnify/ENA primary metagenome ERZ772807 (study PRJEB29015, sample SAMEA2737947) | human oral metagenome | biome: human oral; feature: human-associated habitat; material: dental | place: China | collected 2039 ...
TTGCGAGCATTTTTAACGCGGTAGCCGCGTTTTTAGGGCATAAAAGATGCCTATGAGAATAGTGAATATAGGTTCTAACTATTTCTTGTTTCATTTTAGGTTTTGTAAAGGTTTCAGGCTGCCTTGGGGCAAACGCATCAGGCAGCCTGAAAATGGATTTACAGCAAGCGCAATGGCGCAACATCAATGCGCTTGCGATGCGCTGGATGGCTGCTTTTGCTGTTGCAGTTGTTGATATTGCTCCATCAGCGTGGGGCTGTTGGGATTGGGTTCATTCATCCACACCATCGCGTGATACAGCGCAAACGTCGCGCCAAACAGGCTCACCAGATACATAATCGCGCGATGGTTTTGCTCGTTGAGCCACAGCAAGATAAAGCCGTAGCCTAGCGCGTAAACAAGGCAGGCAAACAGGCGCAACCAGCTGAAATTCGCCACCAAGCCAAAGATGGCAAATATCGCCACCAGCAAATGAAATCTGATAATCACCGAATCCATGTCCCAATTCATTTTGCTTCTCCTTGTTTGTGAACCTGTTTGAAGGCAGCCTGAAAGCGTATTCGTACAACGAAAATTCAAAATAATTCACGCGGTAGGATGCCAAAACATTTTTCAGGCTGCCTCTACAACGCCTCTTGTTCACATCCCCGCCCGCCAAAAGCAAGGGCAGCCTGAAACCAATGGCGCATCAACGGCTTGCCAATGTTGTCCACTTGCACAGTCTTGTTGAATACGCCATCTGGCGACAAGACATCGCCGCTTCATTTGAGATTTCAGCCCATTTACCCTTTTTCAGACTGCCTTTGGCGTAAGATAAGGCAGCCTGCGTAGCGCAGCGAAGTTGCGAAACTAAAAACACATCCACCCGCAAGCCTACTGATTCTTCCGAATCCACCCCAGCCATTTCTCAAACAATTCAGGCTGCACCGCCGCCACCGCCGAGCGTTTAAACGCGTGCAAGCCACTCCAAAAATCATCGCCTTCCAGCGTTGCCAGCGCGCCGCCCGCCTCTTCCAAAATCAACGCGCCCGCCGCGTAGTCCCACAAATTCTGCCCGCCGTGCAAATACACATCCAGCCGCCCCGCCGCCAAATAGCACCAATCCAGCGTGCTGCTGCCCAAGCAACGCAGCGTACCAAACGGCGCAAAATGGTTGATGCTGTTTGCCAGCTTTGCCGAGCGCAGCCGCTTCACATCCACGCCCGCCAAGGCTTCGTGCAGTTTTTTCGGCACACAGCGCAGCGGCAAGCGCGTATCGTTTAAAAACGCCCCGCCGCCGCGCTGTGCCGAAAAAAGCTCGCCGCTTATCGGGTTAAAAATCGCGCCCAACTGCGCTCGCCCCTGCGCCACATAAGCCACCGACACCGCAAAATGCGGCAGCCCGTTCACAAAATTATTCGTGCCATCAATCGGGTCAATCACCCACAAGCCCGAATGCGCGTGCTGCGCCCACAAAGCCTGCTGCTCGCCCGCCGCCATTTCCTCGCCCAACACAGGCGCAGCAATGATTTGAGGCAGCCTGAAAACCAATTTTGCCTGCGCCGCCAAATCCGCCTGCGACAACACACTGCCATCTTCCTTACGCGCACTTTGCACGCGCAAAAAATACGGCATGATTTCATTTGCCGCCACATCGCGGATTAAATCGTGCAACAAGTTCATCGGATTCATAATGGCTTTTGGTAAAATGCAGGGAACGCAATTTTAACATAAGCTAACACAATGCCACGCTTCTATTTCCCCGCCCCCCTAGCCCCGCACACCACGTTTAGCCTGCCCGATAACATCGTGCGCCACATCCACGTTTTGCGGCTTAACGCGGGCGACAGCATCACGCTGTTTAACGGCACAGGCAACGATTTTGATGCCACCTTGCAAGCCATCGGCAAACGCCACGCCGAATGCCACATCACCGCCCAAAGGCAGCCTGAAAACGAAAGCCCGCTCGCCATCACGCTGGTGCAAGCCATTTCCAGCGGCGAGCGCATGGATTTCACCCTGCAAAAAAGCGTAGAGCTGGGCGTGCGCGCCATCCAGCCCATAATCAGCGAACGCTGCGTGGTGCGGCTCAGCGGCGAGCGTGCCGAAAAACGCGTGCAACGCTGGCAAGATATTGTGATTGCCGCCTGTGAACAAAGCGGGCGCAGCATCGTGCCGACTGTGTTGCCGATTGTGTCGTTTAGCGACTATCTGCGCCAAATGCCGCCAGAATTACACCTGATGATGAGCCTGCGCCGCGCCACCACCCTGCGCGGCATCGCCCCCGCACCGCAAACGCTGCGCCTGATGATTGGCCCCGAAGGCGGCTGGACACCTGCCGAAGAACAAGCCGCGCTGGAAGCTGGCGTGCAAACCATCACGCTGGGCAAACGCGTATTGCGCACCGAAACCGCTTCGCTGGCGGCGCTGGCGGCGATGCAAGTGTTGTGGGGGGATTTTTGATTTTTGGGGTTTGGGGAGGGGGATGGGATTTCAGGCTGCCTTATCATGCAAACGATAGGCAGCCTGAAAACCAAGCGCGTAGTAGGTCGGGCATTTATGCCCGACGTTTCTAAATTTTTTGGCGTATGTGAGATAAATAGGTCAATGTTTGTCGGGCATAAATGCCCGACCTACTGATAAACAACAGTTTTTACAATCATTTCTGAATATCAAACAAAATTCCCGCCTGCGCAGGAATGACAGTATTTTTTGTTTTTTTCAGGCTGCCTGATTGCGTAAACAAAAGGCAGCCTGAAAATACAATCGGCAAGCAATGTGAACCTTGCGAACCAATGGAACGGCAACAGCTTGTTGCCAAAATCGTGTGTTGAATACGCCCAACTTCATTTCAGGCTGCCTTAACTATGCTGGCACGCGGGCGCGAATGTTTGGGCAGCCTGAAACCATCGCTCGCGCCCCCTACGGCTTGCTGGCAAGCCGTGCGCTGGCTTAAATCATCGGCAGCCTGAAATCTAAAATGGAACGGCGACGGCTCGTCGCCAAATGGCTGATGAAACAAGGCATTGCTGGTTTGCCAAGATGTTGGCGGGCTGCCAACGCTCCATCGGTTGTCGGTTTGGCAAAGGTTTTAGCCCAACATAAAAAAGCAGCCTGAAAACAGTTCTACCCATTTTCAGGCTGCCTTTAAGCGGCTTTAATCAATCCAATTTCTTAAAGTGGCGGCGGCGTTCCAGCTCGCTCAAATAACGCTTACGCAAGCGGATGGATTGCGGCGTAATCTCCACCAGCTCATCATCATCAATAAACTCCACCGCGCCTTCCAACGTCAATTTAATCGGCGGCGTTAAGCGCACGGCTTCGTCCGTGCCGCTGGCGCGCACGTTGGTCAGCTTTTTGCCTTTAAGCGGGTTCACCACCAAATCATTATCGCGGCTGTGGATACCGATAATCATGCCTTCGTAAATCTTATCGTTGGGCGACACAAACATCCGCCCGCGCTCTTCCAGATTCCACAGCGCATAAGCCACCGCTTCGCCCTGCTCTTGCGACACCAGCACGCCGTTGTGGCGACCGGGCATATCGGGTTTTACGGGCGCATAGTCGTCAAACACATGGCTCATCAAGCCCGTGCCGCGCGTCAGCGTCATAAATTCGCCTTGGAAGCCAATCAAACCGCGCGCAGGGATATGGTATTCCAAGCGCGTGCGCCCGTTGCCATCGCTTTCCATATTAGTCAGCTCGCCACGGCGGCGGCCCAGCTCTTCCATCACCGCACCTTGGTTTTCATCGGGCACATCCACGGTTAAATTCTCATACGGCTCGCATTTTTGCCCGTCAATCTCACGGAACACCACGCGCGGTTTGCCCACCGCCAATTCAAAGCCTTCGCGGCGCATATTTTCCAGCAAAATGGTCAAATGCAATTCGCCGCGCCCCGATACGCGGAACACGTCGGCATCGGCGGTGTCTTCCACGCGCAGGGCAACGTTGGTCAGCAATTCGCGGGTTAAGCGGTCGCGGATTTGGCGCGAAGTAACAAATTTGCCCTCTGTGCCCGCCAATGGCGACGTGTTCACCATAAAGTCCATAGTCAAAGTTGGCTCGTCCACGCTCAACATCGGCACGCCCATGGGGTTTTCTTTATCGCAAATGGTTACGCCGATGCCAATTTCGTCAATGCCCGAAATAATCACAATATCGCCCGCTTCGGCTTCGTCCAAAGGCACGCGCTCCAAGCCTTTAAAGCCGAGCAACTGGTTGATGCGCCCTGTGGCGATTTGTTTATCGTGGTTCATCACGGCAACCTGCATCCCCGGGCGGATTTTGCCGTTCAAAATGCGCCCGATGCCGAGGCGACCGGTGTAGTTGTCATAATCCAGCTGCGAAATTTGCAGCTGCAAGGGCGCGTTAGCATCGCCGCTGGGCGCAGGCGTGTGTTTCAAAATGGTTTCAAACAGCACGCGCATATCGGTTTCCGTGCCGTTTTCTTCCAAGCGGGCAAAGCCGCTCAAGCCCGATGCGTACACAATCGGGAAATCCAACTGCTCATCGCTTGCGCCCAAACTGTCAAATAATTCAAAGGTTTGGTCAATCACCCAGCTTGCGCGGGCGGAAGGTTTGTCAATTTTGTTGATAACCACAATGGGGCGCAGGCCAAGCGCAAGGGCTTTTTTGGTTACAAAGCGGGTTTGCGGCATCGGGCCTTCTTGCGCGTCCACCAGCAGCAGCACGCAGTCCACCATGCCCAGCACGCGCTCCACTTCGCCGCCAAAATCGGCGTGTCCCGGCGTGTCCACGATGTTGATGTGATAGCCGTTGTATTCAATGGCGGTGTTTTTGGCGAGAATGGTGATGCCGCGCTCTTTTTCTAGGTCGTTGCTGTCCATCACGCGCTCTTCTACTTGCTGATTGGCGCGGAATGTGCCCGATTGGCGCAGCAGTTGGTCAACAAGGGTGGTTTTGCCGTGGTCCACGTGGGCGATGATGGCGATGTTGCGGATGTTTTTCATGGCGATGATTTTGCCTTTTGGGTTGTGTACTGGTTTACAAAAACAAAAGCCGCTTGCGGGCGGATGTTTGCGTAAACAAGGGGGTTGAAATAAGAAAACCGCGCATTGTAGCACGATTGGGGTTTTCAGGCTGCCTTTGCGGTGGATAACGGAGGCAGCCTGAAAATGGGATTTGGGGTTTCAGGCTGCCTGTGCAAAATCTGCAAGCGATGGAGTGTTAAAGGCTCGCGGGCATTTTGGTAAACCAGTCGTGCTTTGTTAATAAACAATTTGGCGGCGAGCCGCCGCTGTTCCATTTTAGGTTTCAGGCTGCCTTTGGGCAGAGATAACAGAGGCAGTCTGAAAAGATAAGCCAAACTGTTTTCAGGCTGCCTACCCCCCTTGCTAGGCTAAAATTAGCATTCCCTGCCCGATTCTTTTAAAATCGCCGCCTAATTTTTAATTAAAAACAGGTTTTTATAATGAGCACTCATCCACACCCCCACCACAGCCAGCTAATTGCTATTTTATGGAACGTTGCCAACGGCTTGCGCGGCACATACCGCCCGCCGCAATACCGCAAAGTCATGTTGCCCCTAATTGTGCTGGCGCGGTTTGATGCGATTTTGCGCCCGCACACCGAAGCGATGAAAGAATGCTTTGAAAAGGAAAACCCGCCAATTCAAGCAAAGCCCAAAGAAGAGCGCGACATTTTGCAAAAAAGACTGGATAAAAAATTAAGCGCCATCGTAGGCAAACGCAAACAAATTCTCTACAACACCAGCGGCTTTAATCTTGCCAAGCTGCTAAACGACCCCGACCACATCGCCGCCAATTTAGTGAAATACATTCAAGGCTTTTCCGCCAAAGCGCAGGATATTTTTGACAAATTTGAATTTGAAAACGAAATCGCCAAGCTCGACGAATCCAACCGCCTCTACATCATTCTCAAAAACTTTATTGGCGATTTGCAATCGCATGGGCTCACGCTCTCGCCCGAAGCCGTTTCCAACACCCAAATGGGCTATATTTTTGAAGAACTCATCCGCAAATTTAACGAACAAGCCAACGAAGAAGCGGGCGACCACTTCACCCCGCGCGAAGTGATTCAACTGATGGTTAACCTGATTTTTGAAGAAGACCAAAAAGAGCTAACCAAATCAGGCGTATACCGCACCATCTACGACCCCGCCTGCGGCACAGGCGGCATGCTCTCCGAAGCCGAAAAATACCTAAAAGAATACAACGCCAACATCCATTTAGGCTTATACGGGCAAGAATACAACGCCGAATCCTACGCCATCTGCTGCGCCGACTTGCTGATTAAAGACGAGCCCGTTGATAACATCATCTACGGCGACACGCTCGGCGTAAACCACGCCAAAAGCAAAGGCAACGGCTTTATTCCCCATGATGGGCTGCCTGAAAACCGCTTTGACTATATGTTTGCCAATCCCCCCTTTGGCGTGGAATGGAAAAACCAAGAAAGCCACATCAAAAACGAATACCAAACTCTCGGCTTTAACGGACGTTTTGGCGCAGGCTTGCCCCGCATCAACGATGGCTCATTGCTGTTTTTGCAACACATGATCAGCAAAATGAAGCAGCCTGAAAGCCACGCAGGGCAAGGCTCGCGCATTGCCGTAGTATTCAACGGCTCGCCCCTGTTTACTGGCGACGCAGGCAGCGGCGAAAGCAACATCCGCCGCTACATCATTGAACACGACCTGCTAGAAGCCATCATCGCCCTGCCCGACCAACTGTTTTACAACACAGGCATTTACACCTACATCTGGCTTTTATCCAACCACAAAAACTCCGATCGACAAGGCAAAATCCAGCTCATCGATGCCACCCACCATTATCAAAAAATGGCAAAATCCCTCGGCAACAAACGCCACGAGCTCTCAAGCGCGCATATTGCCGACATCACCCAACTCTATGCCCAATTTCAGCAAAACGGCACCAGCAGCCTGATTCACGATGCCAACAACCGCCCCCAAATATGCAGCAAAATCTTCAACAACACCGACTTCGGCAGCCTGAAAATCATCGTTGAACGCCCCCTACGGCTCAATTTCCAAGCCAGCCCCGAACGCATCACACGGCTTGAACAACACCCCGCCTTTACCAACCTAGCCCAAAGCAAAAAAATCAAAGACAGCGCAAAAATCCAAGCAGACGAAGCCGAAGGACAACGCCAGCAGCAAGTCATCATCGCCGCGCTAAAAAGCCTATCCAACACCCTTTATCAAGACCGCAACGCCTTTATTGCCGCGCTAGATGCCGCCTTAACAACACTAGATTTCAGGCTGCCTGCCCCCGTCAAAAAAGCCATCTTAGAAGCCCTGAGCGAACGCGACCCGCAAGCCGAAATCTGCCGCGACAGCAAAGGCAACCCCGAGCCCGACAGCACCTTACGCGACAGCGAAACCATACCGCTGCCGCCACAAACCCCGCTGCCACTCATCTTGGGCTACGACAACGAAACAGGGCTGCCTGAACTCAACGACCAAATGCGCGCCGCCATCGCCGACTATATGGCGCGCGAAGTGCTGCCGCACGTGCCCGATGCGTGGGTGGACGAGAGCAAAACCAAAATCGGCTACGAAATCCCCATCAACCGCCATTTCTACCAATACCAACCGCCGCGCGAACTGGCAGAAATTACAGCAGAAATCAACGCGCTAGAAGCCGAAATCATGCAAATGCTGGGAGGGTTGTCTTAATGTATCCGCGTTATGAACAGTATCAAGATAGCGGCGTGGCATGGTTGGGGGAAGTGCCGAGCCATTGGGAAGTTAAGCGGTTGAAGTTTGCCATTCATTACATTTCAGACAAAACTGAAGCTCAATTTTCTGATTTGCGCTATTTTGGCTTGGAAAATATCCAATCATTTACAGGAAAATTATTAGATGAAATTGAATTAACTAGCGAAGGTATCACGCATTTATTTCAAAAAAACGATGTCCTTTTTGGGAAATTACGACCATATCTGGCAAAAGTGTATTTGGCAGAGCAAAACGGTTTGGTTTCAACCGAAGCCTTAGTATTCAGAAGTAAAGAAAATATCCAACCGAAATTTTTATTTTATTACTGCTTGTCGCCTGAATTTATTGATGCAGTAAACGGCACAACGTTCGGCTCAAAAATGCCTCGCGCCAGTTGGGATGATATTGGCAATTTCAAAATCATCCTTCCCCCGCTCCCCGAACAAACCGCCATCGCCGCCTTTTTGGATTGCAAACTGGCGCAAATCGATGCACTAATCAGCAAACAAGAAACCCTGCTCGCCAAACTTGCCGAAAAACGCACCGCACTGATTACCCGCGCCGTAACCCGAGGGCTCAACCCCGCCGCCCCGCTTAAACCCAGCGGCGTGGCATGGCTGGGCGAAGTGCCACAGCATTGGGAAGTAATTCAATTCAAGCGCATTGTTGAGAGCGTAAAAGACGGCACACACAGCACTTATAGCCGAGTTTCTGACGGCTACCCGTTATTGAGCGCAAAAAATGTGTTTAATCACGGTTTAGAAATTGGTGAAAATGAAAGTTTGATTACGGAAAGTGATTTTCAGCAAATTACATCAAATGGTTTTCCTAGAAAAAATGACTTGTTGATAACTTGTGTTGGTTCAATTGGGCGTTGTTGCGTATATGAATTTGATAAACCAATGGCATTTCAAAGAAGTGTTGCTTTTTTGCGTTTAGAGAGTAAAGCCAATCCATATTTTTATAGATATTTCGTATTATCAAGTAGTTATCAGGAACAGCTAAAAGCGAACATTAAATTATCAATTCAAGGCGGTGTGTATTTGAATACGCTAACCAGTTTGATTGTGTATCTTCCCCCACTCGCCGAACAAACCGCCATCGCCGACTATCTGGACGCTCAAACCGCCCAAATTGACGCACTCAGCGACAAAATCCGCCAAACCATCGCCCGCCTGCAAGAATACCGCCGCACGCTAATCACGCAGGCGGTTACGGGCAAGATTAAAGTGATAGGGGAACACCGATGATCAATACATTACCGATTAATATTGATGATTTGCTCCACCGCCGCACCGTGGAAAGCGAACGCATTGAATACAAAGCAAGCTGGAATCCTGAAACAGTCCTGCACACGCTGTGCGCCTTTGCCAACGATTTTCACAATCTGGGCGGCGGTTATGTGGTCATCGGCGTGGCGGAAGAAAACGGCTCGCCTGAACCGCTGTTTGAAACCGACGATGCTCGCAGCTATTTTTTAATCCGCTTGCCAATCCACACTCGTTTTCAGCTTACCCCCCAAGTTGAAGATGAAAAAACTATTGAAATAAAAAAAGAAAATAAAAACACCCCCCAAGATACCCCCCAAGTTCTGGTATTGCTGGGATTGTTTGAAAACGGCGCAACAGAGCAAAGCAAAACAGAAATGATGACGGTGCTAGGCTTAAAAGACGGCAAGCATTTCAGGCGGCATTATCTGTTGACTGCTTTGAATGCCCGCTATATTGAAATGACAATGCCCGATAAACCGACAAGCCGCAATCAGAAATACCGCCTGACTGTGCTAGGGCAGGCTGCCATAGGAGCGCAAAAGCGAGCTATATAAAATTTCAGTGATTAATGATTACTGGATAACTACTGACAACAGCAACCCATCTTAACAGGAAATCATCTTATGAACCCCATCCATACCGAAACCCAATTTGAATCCGAAATTGTGGATTACCTAACTCAATATGGCGGCTATAAAGAAGGCGATGCCAAAACGTATGAAAAACAAACCGCCCTTTTCCCCTGCGATGCCATCGCATTTGTGAAACACACCCAGCCAAACATCTGGCAACGCTTAATGCAGTTGTTTGATGACCGCGCGGAAAACGAGTTGCTTAAAGCACTCAACCAAGAATTAAACATTAAAGGCAGCCTGAATGTGCTGCGCAACGGTTTTCGCCTCGCTAATCGCACCGTCAAAATGGCGTATTTCGCGCCCAATTCAGGCTTGAACGAGCAAAGCCGAGCGCTGTATCAAGCCAATATCGTCAAGATTACCCGCCAAGTGGTTACCGAGTTTGATGAGCGAGTAGATTTGGTGATTTCTATTAACGGCATTCCCGTGATAACGATTGAACTAAAAAATCCTATGTCGGCAACGCGCTGGACGGTGCACGATGCAATCCGCCAATATCAAACGGAGCGCAATCCGCAGGGCAAATTATTTGAATTTAAAAACCGCACGTTGGTGCATTTTGCAGCGGATACCGATGAAGTGTATATGACCACCAAGCTGGATGGGGAGAGTACGTTTTTTCTGCCGTTTAACCGTGGTTTTAATGATGGCAAGGGCAATCCGCCCATTGCAGGCGATGTGCGCACAGCGTATTTGTGGCGCGAGATTTTAAGCCGCGATAGCTTGCTGGATTTGGTGGGGCGGTTTTTGCATTTGAGCAAAGAAGAGGTAAAAGTCAAAAGCGGCGCGGGCTTTCGTTATATGACAAAAGAAACGATGATTTTTCCGCGTTTTCATCAGCTTGATGCGGTACGGCAGTTGGTGGCGCACGCCAAAACACACGGCGCGGGCAAAAATTATCTTATCCAGCATTCGGCAGGCTCGGGCAAATCCAACACGATTGCGTGGCTGGCGCATCATCTTTCTTCCTTGCACGATGAAAACGATGAAAAAATTTTTCATTCGGTAATTGTGGTAACGGATCGGGTGGTGTTGGATAGGCAGTTGCAAGCCACCGTGGCTCAGTTTGAAAAAACGCAAGGCGTGGTGCAGAAAATTGATAAAGACACCCACCAGCTTGCCGCCGCGCTGGCGGGCAATGTGCCGATTATCATCACCACTATTCAAAAATTCCCCTATGTGATGAACAGCATTCAAACCAAAGCCAAACAAGGGGTAACCGTGCAGTTGAACACGGAAAACAAGCGTTTTGCTGTGATTGTGGACGAAGCGCACAGCTCGCAAAGCGGCGAAACCGCCAGCGAATTGCGCGGTATTTTGAACCAAAGCGGTATTGAAGCAGCGATTGCGGCGGAGTTTTTGGACGGCGGCGATGATGCTGTAGACACGGAAGCGCAAAAAAATATATTGCGCGAGCAGTTCAAACGCCATCGCCAACCCAATTTGAGCTTTTTCGCCTTTACCGCTACGCCCAAATGGAAAACCCTTGCGCTGTTTGACGAAGCGGGGGCAGATGGCAACACGCCATTTCACCGCTATACGATGAAACAGGCAATCGAAGAAGGGTTTATTTTAGATGTGTTGGCGAACTACACCACCTACACACAATATTTCAGGCTGCTGAAAACGGGCGAAAACAATATGGAACTGCCCAAACACAAAGCCAAAAAAGAGTTGATGCGCTTTGTTAATCTTCATCCGAGCGTTATCAGCCAAAAGGTAGAAATCATTGTGGAGCATTTTCGCACGGTAACGATGAACAAAATTGGCGGCAATGCCAAAGCGATGGTGGTAACGTCTTCGCGCGAATCGGCGGTGCGCTACAAACTGGCGTTTGATGACTACATCAAAGAAAAAGGCTATCACGGCATCAAATCGCTGGTGGCGTTTTCAGGCAAAGTGATTTTGCCCGAGCAGAGTGAAAAAGAATACAGCGAAGTGGCCATGAATCAAGGCATCAAAGAACCCGAATTGCCTGATGCTTTTGATAGCGGCCATTATCAAGTGCTGCTGGTTGCCGACAAATACCAAACAGGCTTTGACCAGCCTTTGTTGCATACAATGTTTGTGGATAAAGTGCTATCGGGCGTGCAGGCAGTGCAAACGCTTTCGCGCTTAAACCGCATTTGTAAAGGCAAAGAAGATACATTTGTGTTGGATTTTGTGAATCATCATGAAGACATCTATGCCGCTTTCAAACCGTATTACCAACGCACAGATTTAGGCGAACTGCCCGATGAGGAAAAACTGGCCAAACTGGCGCATACGCTAGACGAATACGGCATTTATGACGAACAGGCAATCAACGCCTTTGCCAACATTTGGTTTAGCCACCGCACCACACCCACCGCAGGCGAGCATAAAAAACTCAATGCGTTGATTGATCAGGCGGTAGAAAAATACCTGCATCTTTCCGATAACCCCGAACACAACGAAGAGCAGCAAAAATTGTTTAAAAGCCAGCTTCAAAGCTATTTGAACCTGTATTTATTTGTGTCGCAGATTATCCCTTATGCTGATTCCATCCACGAAAAACGCCATGTTTACCTGAAAGCGTTGATGATGAAGCTGCCGCGCGGTTCGCAAAATGAAAAAATTGATTTATCCAAAATAACCTTGCTGCAATACTACCGCTTGCAGCAAATTGGCGAGGGCTCAATCAATTTAGCAGAAGGCGAAGCCAATCCGCTCAAAGGCTCAACCGATGTTGGCACAGGACAAACCAGCATCACGGAAGCAATTGACAAGCTGATTAAAGACCTCAACGACAGTTTTACCACCGAATTTACTTTGGCAGACCAGTTGTTTTTTGAATCTTTGGAGCAGTTTTGCGCTCAACATCCGAATGTGATTGACGCAGCGCAGCATAATCCACTGCCGTCTTTTGTGGAGTATTTTTATACCCAGATTGATGATTTGCTGGCGGAACTGTTTGAAAAATTTGGCGAAAGCGTGATGAAAGTAATGAACAACGAACAAATCAAACAGAAAGTCAGCAACCGACTGGCAAAACAGATTTATCAAATGGTGCAGCAAGCATAAATGGGGTGGCAAAAATCGTATGTTTGGGAACGCCACGGCAAGCGCATTGGGGGGCAGCAATGGGCGTTTGCAAATGGTGGAACAAGATATGCTGCCCTGTTCTATTGCAAAGAGCGATGTGAACAGCTTCTATACTGCCCACTTACGCTTCAGAATAGACAGGGGCAGCCTGAAAACCAAAATGGAGCGGCGACGGCTCGTCGTCAAATCGCTTATCAAACAGGGCATTACTAATTTACTGAAATATCGGCGAGCTACCAACGCTCCATCGGTATAAATACAGCTTCTCAATCCATGCTTGAACGCGGGCGCAATGGAGGCAGCCTGAAAAAAGATTGCGCGTTCCCTACGGCTTGCTGGCAAGCCGTGCGCTGGCTTAACCCCCAAACGCAGCCTGAAAACCCAAAACGCAGCCTGAAACCGCCCCCGCAGTTTTCAGGCTGCCTCTATTTCGTTTAAAATATGCCACTTTTTCATGCCCTTAAAACCCATGTTCAACCACGCCCAAAACACGCTCAACCTCGCCCAATACGCCGAACGCGCCTATCTAGAATACGCCATGAGCGTGGTCAAAGGGCGCGCCCTACCCGCCGTGCAAGACGGGCAAAAACCCGTGCAGCGGCGCATCTTGTTCGCCATGAAAGACATGGGCTTAACCCACGGCGCCAAGCCTGTTAAATCCGCCCGCGTGGTGGGCGAAATTCTCGGCAAATATCATCCGCACGGCGATGCTTCCGCCTACGATGCGATGGTGCGCATGGCGCAAGATTTCACCCTGCGCTATCCGCTGATTGACGGCATCGGCAACTTTGGCTCGCGCGATGGCGACGGCGCGGCGGCAATGCGCTACACCGAAGCGCGTTTAACCCCGCTTGCCGAGCTGCTATTGAGCGAAATCAACCAAGGCACGGTGGACTTTATCCCCAACTATGACGGCGCGTTTGAAGAACCCGAATCGCTGCCCGCGCGGCTGCCGATGGTGCTGCTCAACGGCGCAAGCGGCATCGCCGTGGGCATGGCAACCGAAATCCCGTCGCACAATCTGGGCGAAGTGGCGCAAGCGGCGGTGGCGTTGCTGAAAAAGCCCGCGCTCACCACCGCCGATTTGCTGCAATACATCCCCGCGCCCGATTTTGCAGGCGGTGCGCACATCATCACCCCCGCCAAAGACATCGTGCAAATTTACGAAACAGGCAAAGGCAGCCTCCGCGTGCGCGCGCGTTACGAAGTGGAAAAGCTGGCGCGTGGACAATGGCGCGTGGTGGTAAGCGAGTTACCGCCCAACACCTCCGCCGCCAAAATCTTGGCAGAAATTGAAGAGCAAACCAATCCCAAGCCCAAAGCGGGCAAAAAACAGCTTAATCAAGACCAACTCAACACCAAAAAGCTGATGCTGGATTTGCTAGAAAAAGTGCGCGACGAAAGCGATGGCGAACACCCCGTGCGCCTTGTGTTTGAGCCCAAGTCTAGCCGCATGGAAAGCGAAGCGTTTATCAACACGCTGATGGCGCAAACCAGCATGGAAGGCAATGTTTCTGTAAACCTTGTGATGATGGGGCTGGATAATCGCCCCGCGCAAAAAAACCTGAAAACCATTTTGCAAGAATGGCTGGACTACCGCACCGCCACGGTAACGCGCCGCTTGCAACACCGCTTGGATGCCGTAGAAAAGCGCATCCATATTTTAGACGGGCGCATGATTGCGTTTTTGCACATTGATGAAGTTATCCGCGTTATCCGCGAAGCAGACGAGCCCAAGCCCGAATTGATGGCGGCGTTTCAGCTTACCGAAATCCAAGCCGAAGATATTTTGGAAATTCGCCTGCGCCAGTTGGCAAGATTGGAAGGCATTAAAATTGAACGCGAACTCAACGAGTTGCGCGAAGAAGCAGGCAGCCTGAAAACGCTGTTGGGCGACGAAAACGAAAAGCGCAAGCTCATCATCAAAGAAATCCAAGCCGATGCCAAACAGTTTGGCGATGCACGGCGCACGCTGGTGGAAGCCGCTGAACGCGCCACGCTCACGCAAACCACCGCCGATGAGCCGATTACGCTGATTTTGTCGCAACAAGGCTGGCTACGCGCCCGCGCAGGGCATGGCGTGGACACCGCGCAAATCACTTTCAAAGAAGGCGATGCCTTGCAGCAAGTGCTGGAAACGCGCACCGTGCAGCCCATTGTGGTGTGGGATTCGCATGGGCGCAGCTACACGCTGGATGCCGCCGAAATCCCCAAAGGGCGCGGCGATGGCGTGCCGATTGGCTCGTTGATTGAATTGCCCAGCCAAGCTAGCGTGGTGGCGTTGTTGGCAGGTGCGGCGGATGATTATTATCTGCTTTCAGGCTGCCACGGCTATGGCTTTATCGCCAAGCTGGAAGACTTGTTCACGCGGCAAAAAGCAGGCAAAGCGGTGCTCACGCTGGATGATAACGAAACCGCCCTGCCGCCCGTTCGCATTGCGCACGATTGGCTGATTGCGCCCGAAAGCCGCATTGTGCTAGCCAGTGCCAACAAACGCCTGCTCGCCTTTGCCATCAGCGAAATGAAAATCATGGCAAAAGGGCGCGGCTTGCAATTGATGAAGTTGGCAGACGGCGACACGCTTGCCCTTATCAGCGCGGTAAGCAGCGAACTCTACACGCTGCACATTATCGGCAAACGCGGCGCAATCCACCAAGAAACGCTACGCATTGCCGATATTGCAGGCAAACGCGCCAGCAAAGGCAAGCTGTTGGATATTTCAGGCTGCCTCAGCAAGATTGAAGCGCGTGAGGTAGCTTGAAAACGGTAAACAGCTAAACCACATCTGAGGCAGCCTGAAAACACAAAACAGCCCCCAAAGGCAGCCTGAAAACCCACCCCCCGAAAGCCCCCAATATGGCAGCAGCACTCAAAGACATCGGCATCCTCGAAGACTGGGACGAGCAAAGCAAGCGCGTTATCAACATGATAAACATCGCAAGGATTTCCATTTTCTGCTCCTTGCTTATCTTCCTTGCCGTTATCCACAATATTCGCGGTTCAACGCAAACCCTTTCCTCCTACGCCACCTTGGTAAACAACGAAGGCTGGCTACAAATTTGGTGTGCCGTTTACGGCGCAGTCATCATGTTCAGCCTTGCCAACCCCAAATGGCAGCTACAACAAAAAACCCGCACCCTGCCCAACGCCAGCGCGGTGTTTGACATCACCATGATGGGCATCCTCACCGCCCTTGCAGGCGGCGTATCCTCAGGCTTTGGCATCCTCGCCCTGCCCTTTCTTGCCACCGCCTGCGTGCTCAGCTATGGGCGTTACCCCTTGCTCTATGGCAGCTACGCCGCCTTGCTGATTACAGGCGACATCCTGTGGAAATTCTACCCATTTAGCATGGACATCATCCGCAGCAATCTTTCCCTGCTCACAGGGCAAATCCTGCTGATGGCCGCCTGCTATATCGTGCCTCTGCTCACTTCGCTTTCCGCCCGCTATCTGGTAACCGCCGATGATTCCGTGCGCAACCACCGCACCGCCTTTGAGCGATTAAG
>ERZ772807.1005-NODE-1005-length-16150-cov-7.983225_pt1 | contig 16150 bp, 14 predicted proteins | sample MGYA00511472_ERZ772807 | MGnify/ENA primary metagenome ERZ772807 (study PRJEB29015, sample SAMEA2737947) | human oral metagenome | biome: human oral; feature: human-associated habitat; material: dental | place: China | collected 2039 ...
GAAGATCAAGGCCTCACCGAGGCCGGGGAAGTTGGCCGGGTACATGTAGAAGTAGAAAAATAGATGGGATGCACCTGGGTAGGGGCGTATTGCATACGCCCCTCAGACGTTTTCGATAGGAAACGATTGCCTGAATCATCTCCAAATAAATTTGACCATTGGGTCATTTGTCCCCTTGCGGGGCCATCCAAGAAACGTATTGGATACGCCCCTACACGGACGCACGCTATCTGTTTTTTGGATCCTCGATAACTGTCGCCTCAAATCCTTGCCTCTTATCGGAAGGCGCGCTTCGGCTTCATTCCTTCGGACATCTTGAAAAGGGTGCCTGTCGGACAGACAAATCGGCAATAGGGACGAGGAATGAAGGCCGAAAGGAGGGTCACTACGCCGGTTAGGACAATCAGAACCACGGGCGCGGTGCGGACAAGGAAGGCGGGGAAGAGTTCCCAGTCGATCCAGTCGGCCAGTACGCCGGTCCAGAGGCAAATCATCAGCGCCACCCAAAGCCCTTTGCGAAAACGCTCCAATAGGCGGACGGTACGGCTGCTGAGGTGCCACTTGCGTCGGTTGACGCGCCCGGCCAACTGTTGCAGCGATCCGAGGGGGCAGATGTGGGTGCAGTAGTACTGCGGCCGACCGAAAAGGGGGTAGATGAAGGCGGTGACGAGCATCACGATCGGAACGATTGACAGGAGCAGCTGGGCACCGTTGGTGAGGTATCCCAAAAAGAGCGTGTAGGAGAGAAAGGAGCCGCTCCAGAAGCCGAGCACGGCCACGTTAAGCACCTGCTGCACGGTCTGATACGTGCGATTGTGCACGAAAAGGGGCAGGATGGCGGCCAGGAGTACGACCAAGAGCGCGGCGATCGACCCGGGCGAGAGGTCGAGCGTGTCCCAGAGCGAGGGTGCGGCGGGATGGTCTGTCGCATAGGCGGCGGCGCGGCGGACGTTACCGATCAGTGCGCGCGAGGTGAACGTGGCGCCGGAGACGACATCCACCTCCATCGTGGCCGCCTCTTCCGGGGTGCGCCCCACCCAGCGCGCGGACAGCTCATCGGTCACCGCCTCGAGGAACGGGGGCGTCTCGCTGTTCGGTAGCACCTCGAGGCGCTCAATGCGCCCGTCCCGCAGATGGAGTTCGATCGGCACCGGGCCGGCGTAGCCGACAAGGTCGGCCCCCAGCGCGGTGGTGTTGATCACTGTCGTGCCGTCGGACGAGGTGCGTATCGTGGGCACGGTGTCCTTCGGTGCCTCCGTCGAGGTGGATTTTTGGGCCGTAAAATCATGCCCGAAAAGTTTGCCACCGCGCAACAGGGCGATGGACATCATCATCAAAAAGCAGGTCACCAAACAAAGGAGCTGCATCCATTTTCTTCTATTCATTGGGTCTAAAATTCGATAGGGAAAGCGATCGATCTGCCCGCCATCCTCTCGGAAAGGGCAAAAAAAGAAGGTAGGGCATCCGGGGTTTTGGAGATTCATTGCGTAAATGAAAAAAAGATATGGTCCCGGACGCCCCCACCTAAAGATATGGATTTCGGGGGCAAAGATAAGGCGCTGGCGTCATTTTTTTTGACAGCGACAACTGACAAAGTTCCTCCCCTGCCACGCTGCACACCAAGTAAATATGCCGACTGCCCAACCTGCTCCGCGGAGCATCTCCCCCACTCGATCGATTGCCCCAAGCATCACTTTTTTCAGCCCTACATTTTTCGGAAAGTATCCCCCGCCACGCCGCAAATACGGAAAATAGGCCGCCCCGACGCCGTGGCGTTTTGGACGGAGATTCTACATTTGCGACCGCTTCGAACGAGGCTTTTTATTCACAGAATGAACGAACAAGATTTACGAACATGATTACGATAGACCAACTGAAGGATATGTTGGAACGCGAGCAGGCGTTGAGGAGGTTTCTTTGACGTCGATGCGAAAACCGTTCAATTAGAGGAAGAAGAGCTGCGCACGCGCGACCCGGCCTTCTGGGAAGACGCCCAACGGGCGGAGGCGCAGATGAAAGTGGTCAAGGATCTGAAGAAATGGATTGAGCTATACCGCGCTGTCCACGATGCGACGGAGGAGCTGAGTCTGGCTTTCGAATATGTCAAGGAGGGCGTGACGACCGAAGACGAGGTCGACGCCGCCTATGCGCGCACGAAGGAGCTGGTGGAGAACCTCGAATTTCGCAACATGTTGCGCGGCGAGGCCGACGCGATGAACTGCGTGCTCAAGATTAACTCCGGCGCCGGTGGTACCGAAAGCCAAGACTGGGCTTCGATGCTTATGCGCATGTATATGCGTTGGGGCGAGGCCAATGGATACAAGGTGACCATCAGCAACCTACAAGAAGGCGACGAGGCGGGCATAAAAACCGTGACGATGAATATCGAAGGCGACTATGCGTACGGCTATCTCAAGGGCGAGAATGGCGTCCACCGCTTGGTGCGCGTCTCACCCTACAACGCGCAAGGAAAACGCATGACGTCGTTCGCCTCCGTGTTTGTCACACCGCTCGTAGACGACACGATCGAGGTCAACGTGGAGCAGGCACGCATTTCGTGGGACACTTTCCGCTCCGGCGGCGCGGGAGGTCAGAACGTCAACAAGGTGGAGTCGGGCGTCCGCCTGCGCTATCAGTACAAAGATCCGTACACGGGTGCCGAGGAGGAGATCCTCATCGAAAACACCGAGACGCGCGATCAACCGAAGAACCGCGAGAACGCCCTGCGTCAACTCCGATCCATCCTCTACGACCGCGAAATGCAGCATCGGATGGAGGAGCAAAACAAGGTGGAGGCTGGAAAAAAGAAGATCGAATGGGGGTCGCAAATCCGCAGCTACGTCTTTGACGACCGCCGCGTGAAGGATCACCGGACGAACTTCCAAACCTCCGACGTGGGCGGCGTGATGGACGGTAAGATTGATGGATTTATTAAGGCTTACTTGATGGAGTTCGCAGCCGTAGAGAATTAGGCGGGATCGTCTATCAGACGCCCAAACAGGTCTACGCCTCACTACTTCAACTACCTCCGAACTACTTCTGACTCCCTACTCCAATGAATGAAGCAATCCGCCCGCTGCGGTTCCTGTTTATTGTCCAAGGTGAGGGGCGCGGCCACCTGACGCAAGCGCTCTCACTCGCCGATATGTTGCGGCGCCACGGCCACGAGGTCGTGGAGGTGCTGATCGGTAAGAGTCACGGGCGCGAGGTGCCTCCCTTCTTTCGCGCCAAGATCAAAGCGCCGGTGCGTGCCTACGAGGCCCCGTCGCTGATCTATAAGAAGGATCATAAGCGACTCGACAAGCTCCGCACGGCCTTTTACAACGGCAATCCGCGAAAGCTGCGGCAGTACGGCCAAAGCATTGAAATGATTCACCGACGGATCAAGAAGCAGCAGCCGGACGTGGTGGTGAACTTTTACGAGATGCTCCCCGCCTTGGCGCAGCTGCGCTTCCGCACGGACATCCCCTTTGTCAACATCGCCCATCAGTACCTGCTGCGCCACCCCGATTATCGGCATGGCACGGGCGACGCACAGAGCCTCCTCGTCCTGCGTCTGCACACGCTGCTGACGGGTATCGGCGCCACGAAGCTCCTGGCCCTATCCTTCTATCCGATGAAGTCATGCGCCAGGGAACGCATCGTGGTCGTGCCGCCGCTCCTCAGGCGTGAGGTGCTCGACCTGCAAGCCACGGAAGGGGATTACATCCTCGGCTATATGCTCAATCAGGGCTTTGAGAACGAAGTGCGCCGCTGGCACGACGCCCATCCGGACGTCCGCCTGCATTTCTTCTGGGACAAACGCGACGCCCCGACGGAGCTCCGGGTGGACGACACGCTGACGCTTCACCGCATCGACGATGAGCAATTCCTCCATTACATGGCTGGCTGCCGCGGTTACATCACCACGGCCGGATTCGAGTCGGTCTGCGAAGCGCTCTATCTGAATAAGCCCGTCATGCTCATCCCCGCGCACCTGGAACAAGAGATCAATGCCGCCGACGCCTCGTCGATCCCTGGCGCCGCCACGACGGGTGACTCGTTCGACCTCTCGCGGCTGCTGGACTTTATGCAGACTCCGCGCACGTTCGATCACGACACCTTCCGCCGCTGGCTGCTCTCGGCCGAAGAGACTTTCGTCCGCGAACTGACGTCCGTGGTCGATCGGGAGTAGCGCGTGGAGAGAGGCGCGTTGAGGGGTAGATGACTCTTCGCCCGGCCCTAAGCGTCATCCTCCGGCCTCAGTAAATGGAGAAGCCTTCGGGCTTGATCACCATCCCTAGGCGGAGGACACTCTTGAAACGGTCGTAGTCGAGGAGGTTTTCGCCGTAGCCGTTGTAGTACTGGAAGAAGAGGTACTGATTGGCGTGACGGCTGATCTTGAGGCTAAGCTCCCATTGGGTGTTGAAGCTGAAGGAGTGCGCCCGCCAAGTGGCCAGCATGCCCGCCTGCACACGCCGATTGTCCGTGCGATAGAGCAGTCCCATCTGTGCCAGACCCGAGTAGCGGAGGATGTTGCGATTGTTCTCGCCGTCCACGATGGGGATCCAGGCCTTGAGCTGCATTTCCATGTGGCGATTGAGGAGGAGGGTGCTGCTGAGCGAGACTTTGTTCCAACTGCGTGACGCGGGGCCGTCCTTGCCGTTCGACTCATGCTCCAACATGAAGAGGGCGTGACCGATGTACTTGTTGTGGTAGACAATGAGGTGGCCCAAGCCTACGCCGGGATTGAAGTTTAGGTCTCGCATCGGGAGCGACTCCTCTAAGACGTTCCAGATCGTCTTCTGCGTGAATTGCAGGAAGAGATACGTGTCGAAAGGCAGGCGACTCTTGGTCAGGCGATGGATGATGCTGATCTGAAACTTCACGTTGGCGTTGTCGCGGCGGACAGGCCCGCCAATCGGAATGCCGCCGATGAAGTAGTTGTCGCGGAAGATGCCGAAGTATGGCCCGCTCTCGATGACCGCCCGCACGCTGTCGGCGTTGTAATCCGGGCGTGCATCCTCGATGCGGCGCAGGAGCTCCGTGCGGAGGCTGTCGCCACGCATGCGGCCGCGCTTGAAGGCCGACACGTCTTGTTGCGCATGCGTGGCCGTCGGCAGGGCCAGAAGCAAAAGGGATAAGAGATAAACGTAATTCATAAACAGGGGGCGTGATTTTACAGGTGGCAAACGTAGCCACGATGCCCCCACAGCGAGCGTGGGCAGCCACCGGAGGCCCACAAAAAGCGCCTTCCGGGGGTTCACCCGAAAGCGCAAGTTTCACCTATTCAGAAAACAGATATATAGTCATGGCGAAAAAGAAAAAAGCGGCTGCTACCCAAGCCCGAAAAGAAGAAGAGGCACGACGATACAACGTCTACAAGAAACGCGTCTTCAACCTGCTCCGCGAGCTGGGGTATAGTGAAGCCATACAGTACATCGACCGTTCCATGTTGCGCGTCCTCTACTCCGCTCGACCGACGCTGCTCCGCATCAACGCCGCGGATATGACCATCTTCAACAAGGAAGACCTGGACATCATCAAGAGCGAGTTCTACTACTACATGGACTTCGACAAGATGCCCTTCACCCTGCGCGAAGGCGAGAAACGCACCATCTCGGCCCTCGACTTCTACGACATTTGGATGCCCCTCTCGCTCTACCTCCTGCGCGAGCCCAAGTATCCGGAGGACAAGATCTACGCCCGCATTGTAGACATCATCGAGGCGGGCGGATTCTCCATGCGCGGCATCAACAACCCCTACGAGTTCTCGGCCGAGTTCGACCGCGTGCTGGTGCGCATGGAGTATCAGTACACCAGCACGCTGATGACCTACATCTTCCAGCTCTCCAACCCCTGCATGCACCTCTTGTGGTTCAAGAAGCGCAACTTCGAGATGTTGCGTAACCGCGTCGGGCGCACGGTCGACTTCTCCTCCTGCAAGCCGCAATCCATCTGGGGCACCGACCGCAAGGGCGAGCGACGGCTACTCTTCCGCGTCGGCTTTCCGGACATCCTCAACGACGGCCTCCGCTGGCTCTCAGCCTGCATCCCCCACAACCCCTACATCCCCGAGCTGGACCCCGACCGCCCCTACGACGTCTACATCCAGGAGCACGCCATCAAGCGCATGTTCGAGCGCGTCGACGGCCTCTCGCCCAACGTGGTCAATACGTACATGAACTTCTGCTTCACCTCCTTCGACGTGGATTGGTACAAGGGTTCGCTGCTGATCTCCTTCAGCGTCTTCAGCTTCCGGGTGGGGTATTTCTTTGCCGACTTCACGCGTGACCGTAAGATCGTCATCCGCACCTTCTACTTCATCACCTACGACCACACGCCCGAGGGTGAGATCCTCTCCAGCTACGCCGGCCTCAAGGCCCTCGACAAGCGTTACCTCTGCATCGACCGCCTCAGCACCTTCTTTGCCTCCAAGATCGACCAGCGTTCACGTCTGGCGAGTCTCTTCCGCGAGGCCGGCTGTGAGCACCTGCTCCGCCTCAACGAGATGCGCGAGCTGGCCGACCGCGAAGAGAAGCTGACCAGCATCTCCAACGAGTTCATCGAGAAATACCTCTCCTCACTCGACGACGACGTCTGACCGCAAGCGAAAACGTGGGGGGGCTCACACGCCCCCTTTCCCGAATCTTTCTACTTTCGCCGCCGCTGCGGGGGTGGAGGTCCATTTCGGGCAGCTTTGGCGAAAGTGACCCGGGGCGAGGTCCATTTCGGGCAACTTTGGCGAAAGCGACCCGGGGCGAGGTTCATTTCGGGCTACTTTGGCGAAAGCAACCCGGGGCCCAACGGAAACAGAGCCCCCCACTACGCAGCGTAGTAATACACGACATAAACGCGAACTAAAAAGTACACACAATGAAAAAGACAGTAGAGATCAGGAAGCCGGGAATGAGCAAATTGGACAATTCCCTGCATGTGCAATTTCACAGCTTAGCCTATGGCTTGGTTAAAGGTGCCGACATCACCAAACTGGGCATCCCGAACGAGCTGATGGTCGAGTGGGACGGCAATAAGAGTATCGAGACGGACATCACCAAGGTGTCGCAAATAAGCGCTGAGACAAGGTTGATGCAGGAGAAAGATGGGGAACGCGATGGGCTGTTGACTTACATCATGGGCACCATTCGCAATGCCCAGTTCCTGCCTGATAAGGACATCGTAGAGGCTGCGATCCGTATTGCGGCAGTAGTCAAACCGTACAACGGGATGCAGAACGAAGGCTTCGACCGTGAAACGGCGGACATCAGGGGGCTGGTGGCCGACCTGAAAAAGACGGAGAACGCAGCAGATATAGCCAAGCTCGGACTCACGCCGATGCTCACAAAACTGGAAACGACGAACCAAGAGTTCGACGACTTATATACGAAGCGCATGACGTCCGACACGGGTGCGAAACTTCCACTTTCCAGCAAGATCCGCCCCGAAACAGATGCCATCTACGACCGCGTAATCCTCATCCTACAGTGGAACTATCTCAATGGCGCTACGCCGATTGATCCCGAGGTTATCGCTACGTTGGCTGAGAACCTTTGCAAGCTGGCCGATCGTATCGATGCCGATTATAATCGGAGCCTCGCCCAGAAGCGGGCCGCTGCAAAGAAGAAACCCAAGGAGCCGAAGCAGCCGAAGGAACCTAAGGACCCCAAGACCCCGAAGGATCCGAAGCAGCCGGAGACGCCTCAGCCGCCGAAGCCGGGTGGCGAGAAACCGAAGGATCCGAAGAAACCGGGTGACGACGGTAATCCTGACATCACGTTGCCGGAGGAATAGGGTACCCGGTTGTAGGGGCGTATTGCATTCGCCCTACGGACACTCCGGAATGATTAAAGGGCATCCCCAAACAGATGGGGATGCCCTTTTTTGTACCCGGTTGGCATGGATCGTTCGGCCCCGCGGGGTCCGTCTGGAGGGCGTATGCGATACGCCCCTACCTGGGTACCCGGCCAAATTCGCCGGCGTCCGTAGACGCCCGTATGCAATACGCCCCTACCCGGGTACCAGGCCATTCATGTACCCGGCAAACTTGGCAGGCATCCCTGATGCCCTTTCTAATTCTATTTTTGCCGCCGTTTTCGGTGACGCCAAGTCGGACGGTCCCGTCCGCGACGTGAAAAGGGAATCCAGTGAAAGACTGGAACAGTGCCCGCTACTGTAACACCCCACCTATCGAACGAAGGAGAGCACCCGCAAGACGTGCCACTGCCGCCACTGAGGCGGTGGGAAGGCCCACAGCCCTCCTTCAGGGTGAAGTCAGGAAACCTGCCGGAAACAACAACGTATACCGCCCCTCGGGGTCAAGGGTCGGAGGTTACAAAAGGAATGTTTCACACATACGAGATACATAGAAGATGCCTGTCGGACGTCGCACTGCGGCGCGCCCTGATGCTGCTTGCCGGGCTGCTTTACCTTCTCGACGCCGCCTCACAGGGCACGGTGCGAGGCACGGTGCGCGACGCCTCGGGTAGACCCGTCGTGGCCGCCACGGTCGCTGCCGGTGCACAGCGTGGCACATCCACCGACGACCGCGGCGCCTATGCCCTCGAGCTGCCCGCCGGACGCACGACGCTCACCGTCTCGTCCGTCGGTTACAAGACGGTTAAGGCCGAGGTGGACGCAGCGCGAACCCCCACGCAGAACTTTGTGCTCGAGGAAGACGCCGTCACCCTCAACGTCGTCGAGGTCTACGCCAAAAGCCCCGCACAGCGTCTCCGCGAGAGCGCCTTCGCCGCCGCGGCCCCCGACGTCAAAGCGCAGCTGAGTCAGCTGCACGACCTCAACACCCTCGTCGGCCGCACCGCCGGCGTCAAGGTGCGCGAGGAGGGCGGCGTCGGCTCCGACTTCGAGCTTTCGATCAACGGCCTCTCGGGCAACTCCATCCGCTACTTCATGGACGGCCTGCCGCTCGCCACGAAGGGCAGCGGCGTATCGCCCGCCAACCTCCCGGTCAACCTCATCGAGCGCGTGGAGATTTACAAAGGCGTCGTCCCGGCCTACCTCGGCGCCGACGCGCTGGGGGGCGCCATCAACATCATCACCCGCCGCGAGCAGCGCAACTACCTCGACGCCTCGTACGGCATCGGCTCCTTCCACACGCATAAGGCCGACCTCTTCGCGCAGGTCGTCGACCGTCGCACGGGGATCATCGTGCGACCTGTGGCAGGCTTCAACTTCTCCAAGAACGACTACCGAGTGCGTGGCGTAGAGCTGTGGGACGAGGCCGCGCAGGAGTTCCGCCTCACCGATCGGCGTCGCTTCCACGACGACTACCTCTCCGCCCTCATGCAGCTTGAGGCCGGCGTCAGCCGCCGCACCTGGGCCGACGAGCTGTTCGTCTCCGCCTCCTACTCCACCACCCGCAAGCAACTCCAGACGGGCGCCATGCAGACCATCGTCTACGGCGCCGCCGAGCGTCAGACGGGGGCCTGGAACATCGCCGCACGGTATGCCAAGAAGGCCCTCTTCCTGCCCGGACTCAACGCCTCCCTCTCGGCCTCCCACACCTGGGATCACGCCCAGACGATCGACACCACCTTCCGCAAATACCGCTGGGACGGCTCCTACATCGAGTCCGCCCGCAGCGAGATCTTGGGCCGCGACCGCATGCACCGACACTATCGCCGCCCCTTGACGCTCGTCCGCCTCGGGCTGGATTACCATTTCAACCCGCATCACACGCTGAACCTGAACTACCTCATGAACCGCACCGGCAACCGTCGCACGGACGACGTAGATTCGGACTTCGCGCCCTCGGACGACATCTTCGCCAAGCATACCCTCGGCCTCTCCTATAGCCAGCTGCTCGTCGAAGACCGTTGGCAGAACACGTTCTTCGTCAAGAACTACACAAACTACCTGAAGGTTGGGCAGCAGGAACTCCCCTGGATCACCGGCTCGGGTGAGGTGCAGGGCCCTTCGACAAAGAATCATACGGGCTACGGCCTGGCCACGCGTTACGCCTTCCCCTCCGACGCCTTCGCCGTGAAAGCCTCCTACGAACACAGTCTGCGTCTACCCATGTCGCGCGAGCTGCTCGGCAACGGCACCACGGTCTATGCCAACCTACGTCTGCGTCCGGAGAACAGTCACAACATCAACCTCGGCCTCTTCGGTGCGCTCCGCCCCGCCGCCGGTCATCGGTTGGACTACGAGCTGAACGCCTTCTACCGCGACGTGAAGGATTACATTCGCCTCGTCGTCTCCGAGACCGAAGGCACCAGCCAGTACGACAACGTGCCCGGCGTGGGCATCCGGGGCCTCGAGGGCGAACTCCGCTATGCCTACGCCGACCTGCTGCAGGTCGTGGCCAACGGCAGCTGGGAGGACGCCCGCAGCATGACCCGCTACTATCCCGACGGCAAGGAGATGATCACCTATCGCAACCGCATCCCCAATCGCCCGTGGCTCTTCGCCCACATCGAGGCGACCCTGAAGCGGCGCGACGTCCTCATTCCCCGCAGCACGGTGCGACTGACGTACAACTTCGACTTTGTCCGCAGCTTCTTCCTCACCTGGGAGGGCTACGGCAGCCTCGACAGCAAGTCACGTATCCCCACGCAGTATCGCCACGACGTCGCCCTCTCCGTCTCCCTGGCCGATGAGCGCTACAACATCTCGCTCTCGTGCAACAACCTCTTCGACCGCACGCTCTACGACAACTATAAACTCCAGAAGCCCGGCCGTGCCTTCTTCTGCAAATTCCGTGTGTTCATTAATTAGAGGGTAGAGAATAGAGGGTAGAGAGTAGAATAGAGGGCAGAGAGTAGAGAATAGAAATTAGATAGAGGGTTGACTGAAGCCCTTCCATTAAGAATGACAATTGACTTACACCAATAAATAGACACAGAGATGAAAGCAATCAAATGTTACGCTTGGGCGCTGATCATGGCGCTAACGACGGCCGTTTTCACGGCATGTAATGATGATCCGGAACCGACACCGAATCCGAATCCTACGCAGAAAGCTCACTTCGACCTTTGGGTGGCCGTGGGCGAAGAGGGTGGCATGGGCTCGACCGCAGCGCTGCTGGTCAAGAGTACCCAGTCGCTCGACGCACAAACGCAGCTCGACTTCAAAGGCTCGGGCGTAGACGTGACGAAGAAGCTCTATCAAGAGACCATCATCCGCGGCAAGTATTACTACCAGATTCCGCAGGAGAAGGATCGCTTCGGCAAGTATCAGATTGTCGATGCCGGAGGGACGCACCAGATCGCCATCGTCAAGGAGGTTAGTTTCAAAAAGAACACGCTGAAGGATCGCCGCTACACGCACGCTTGGATCAACGACCACACCTTGGTGCTGATCGGCTCGAATGGCAAGTCGGACAAGATCCTTTGGATCAAGATCGACACCGAGAACATGACCATCCTCGGCGAGGGCGAGCTCGACCTGCCTGCACCGCCAGACAAAGACAAGTTCAACACCTCCGGCATCGCCAACTATCGTGACGGCAAGATCCTCTATGCCTTTACCTACAGCAACGATAAGAGTGGCTTCCAGCTGGCCTTCATCAACGCCGCAGACATGAAGACGGAGAAGGTGGTCAAGGAGACGCGCGCCGAGTTCATGGCCGGTACGGCTTACGGCGAGCTGCTCCAGCACAAGAGCTTCTTTACCCCCAATGGCGACTATTATCTGGCTTGCAACAGTGTGAACGCCGGCGCCAAGAGCTCCACACAACAGCATGGTGCCCTGCTGCGCATCAAGAAGGGCGAGACGGAGTTCGACAAGAGTTACCGCGGCTACAACCACCCCAAAGGCAAGATCGTTACCGCCGACTGTCTCTCCCCAACCAAGGCGCTGCTCTACATCCAAGATCCGGAGCACACCGGAGCCAAGGGCTGGGGCGCTGACTACAACTGCTACTACGCCATCCTCGACCTGACGACGGATCAGCTGACCGAGATCCAATACAACGGCACCAACCTGCCCTTCAGCAGCGGTACCTTCTCGCAGCGCTCACTCGTCCTCGGTAACAAGGCCTACATCGGTGTCAACCCGAAGGACGCACCTACGTGTATCTACATCTACGACATCCCGTCGGGCCAGGTGACCAAGGGCATGACCATCGCCAAGGGTTACCACTTCGAACGCATCGTGGGCATCGAGGAATAAACGGTATCAACGCTCTGAGAATTGATGAATAAGTGGCTGTTTCGGATCCACCGCTGGGTGGGCGCAGTCGTCGGACTGTTCTTTCTGATGTGGTGCTTGTCGGGGTTGGTGCTCGTCTACCATCCCTTCCCCAACGTTGACGAGCGCGACCTGCAAGCGCGCATGGAGCCGCTGCCCGACTCCCTTCCCGCCGTCGACTCGGTAGCCAAGCGGCTACCCGAGGGCGCGGCGGCGAAGGTGCGGACGGTCACGGTGCGGCGCTTCCAAGGCCAAACGCTCTTCGACTTTGAGACGAAGGACACGACCTACACCCTCTGCGCCGACAGTGCCGAGGTCCGGCGGCCCGTCACCGCGGAGACCATCCGCAACGTGGCCCGCCGCTGGGTCGACGCCCCCATCGCACGCATCGACACGCTCCACAGCCGTGATCAGTGGATCATGTACTCCCGCTACCTGGACGAGATGCCCATCGCCAAGTGTTACTTCGACGATGCCGCGGGCCATGAGCTTTACATCTCCATCCGCACGGGCGAAGTGCTCCAGTTCACCGACCGCAGCAGCCGCCTCTGGGCCTACGTCGGCGCCATCCCGCACAAGTTCTACCTGCCCATCCTGCGCCGCGACAACGACGTCTGGATCCGCAGCCTCACCACGGGCGGCGTCGTAGCGCTCATCGCAGCCCTCTCCGGGCTCATCGTCGGCCTTATCATGCTCCGGCGTAACCGGAAGGCGCGGGGTAAGCTCGGCAGCCCTTATAAGAAGGCCTGGTTGAAGGCGCACCACGTCACCGGACTCGCGTTCGGGATCGTGCTCGTCGGCTTCGCCTTCAGCGGCGCAATGGCCCTGCAACGCATCCCCGAATGGATCATCCCTACGCACGGCGACTATCGCGTGTCGGACGCCAAGATGCGCGGCAAATCGCTGCCCCTCTCGGCCTACACGGACTATCGCGCCGTCCGTCAGTTGCACCCCGAGGTGCGGCAAATCGTCTGGAACCACTTCCGCGATGTGCCTATCTACGACGTGACGACCGACACGGCCTCCTTCAGCCTCGATGCCTCCACACCCGAATTGCATCCGCTTCAGCTCTCTCCCGCCACGGTAGAGAAAGCGATCGGCACACTGCACAAGGGCGAGTCTTTCACCATCTCGCAGATCGACCGCTACGAGGAATATTACATCTCGCGCTGGACAGCACTCCCGCTCCCGGCCTACAAGGTGATGGTGGACAACGCCGACCGGACCCGTTACTACGTCGATCCGGCCACGGGCAACTTCCGCTACCTCAACCGCGCGCGCATGGCCAAGAAGTGGGTCTTCAGCGGCCTGCACTACTTCAACATCCGCTGGCTCGTAGAGCGTCCCACGCTCTGGACCATCGCCATTTGGGTGGCCTGCCTCGGCGGCGCCTTCGTCTCCTTCTCCGGCGTATGGATCAACCTCAAGCGACTCCGCCGCAAACGCAAAAAGCGGAGAGCTTGAGAAGTTGTTTGACTACCACTTATTATTCCCCCTAACTACTTATTCAAATGAAAACCTATTTCATCGCCTTTCTACTGATGATTACCGCAATCAGTTACGCGCATGACGGAGAGAATTTCGTCGCCTCCGACATGCTCAAGTCCATGCAGCCCGGCGACAAAGCCGCCATCGTCATGGTCTATTTCGGTACGACGCACGACGACACCCGTGCCCTAACCATCGACGCCCTCACCCGCGAGGTGCACACCGCCTACCCCAAGCTGGAGGTGCGCGAAGCCTACACCTCACGCATCGTGCGCCGTCGGCTTCGCGATCGCGGCGTTGAGACATCGGCTCCGCTTGAAGTGCTGAAACAGCTCAAAGCCGACGGCTTCACCCACCTTGTCATCCAATCCGCCAACATCATCGAAGGCGTAGAGATGGAGGCCTTACGCCGCGAGGTAGCCTCCGTGGCCGACGACTTTAAGGAGATCCGTATCGGCACCCCACTGCTCTACATGCCGGAGGATTACGCGGCCGTGATCAGCGCCCTCGCCCCTGCACCCGCTGACGGCGCCGCCGACGTCTGGGTGGGCCACGGCAGCTACGATCCCGCCACGGCGCAGTATGCCATGCTCGGTTACATGCTCGCCGCCGAGGGTCGCGCACGCTGCTTCGTGACCACCATCGAGGGCTACCCCACGTTCGACGACCTCCGGGCAAAGCTCAAGCAGAACGGTGCGAAGAGCGTCACCCTGCGCCCCTTCATGTTCGTCGCTGGAGACCACGCTAAGAATGACATCGCCACCGATATGAAGCAAGAGCTCGAAAAGGAAGGCTACCGCGTCAACGTCCTCCTCGAAGGCCTCGGCCAGAGCGACGCCATCCGTGCCCTCTACCTGGCCCACATCCGCTTTGCACTGAACCACCGCATGTTCGACATCCTCTCCAAAAAGAAACATTACGAGACGAACGATCGCGACTAAGACGCTGACACAAATGCGGGGACGGATTCTCCCCCTCTTAGAACAACACTACACTACACATTACACCCATCCGTCCCCGCACACTTATGGAACGCATCGAATCAGTCCTCCCTCGTCGTCGATTGAATCGACGAGGCCATCTCACCAATTAAGTAACGTGAGTTCGACGAAAGCATGAGGCGTCTTGTCTCTGGAGAAGGTCTTTGACAACGTGAGTTCGATGTAAGAAAAAGGAATGAAAAGAGGCGGAAGTTAAGAGGTGGTTAGTGTCTTAATGCACTGAGAATAAAGAGTAAACCGAACAATGATTCCTGTCAATAAAACTGTAGAGATCTACTATATCGTCGACGAATTCTTCAAAGAATACGACACTGTAATCAAAAGTCCTTCCTTGGAAGAAGGTCCCCAAAGAACAGGGTAATCGTATCAAAAACATGCTTCCCCACAATTTGCTTTGCTCCGCACAGCGTGCGCGGCCCAATTACGGTCGTGTTTGGGGTAAAATCACGTGTCATTTTGATCTCCATAGGGGTATGGGGAGCAAAAACATGCGTATCCCGAGTCTACAGCCATTTTGGTACGGTTGCCCTGTCCCAAAGAAAAAGAAACAGGGGAATCCCAAATTCACCATGTCCGGTGGCGAGGTGATGACGATTGTTATCCTCTTCCATCCCTCCCCTTTTTGATATCCGAAATATTTCTATTTCTTTACACAAAAAGGTTTCCTCATGCCATGGTCTTACAACCGCTTCGTAGAACTCCAGCGAAAGATTTGTATACCCCTTGTCGCCTTCTTGAAAAATGAAAGCCCTAGAGTAAGGTGCTGACATTTCTTTTATCTATTCTACCCCTACAGCCACTGTCATATCAAAAATGGGAAAGTTGCATAACTATTTCAAGAAATCCATCTATAAGAAGAAAAACACAACAGTCCAGTTCTATGGATTCAAACTTCACTTGATTATCAATGACAAGGGAGAACTACTTAGGTTTCTCTCTTACTCCGGGTAATGTCGACGACAGAGCTTCCTTGAAACATATGCGCTTCCACAAATGAATATTTGAGTAAGCTCTTCGGAGACAGGAGAATATCTCGAAGAATCTCTTCAAACAACTTTTCATTGACGGAGTCCACCTTGCGGACACGTTTTAAGAAGGGATAAAGAACGTCTTAACAATTTAATGTAAAAAAGATCAGATTTCAAAAAAGATATCTAATCGAGACGGTTAATGATTAGCTCAAAGATCATTTGTCAAACAGAGCACACTTGCCATCGATACTTCCTAAACTTCATTATCAATCTATTATCAGCTTTGGCTGCTTTCTCCTTCTTCGACAAAAAGTCCTCCATCAACACCGTGCATCCCTCTTTTCTGCACTCATTATCGATTCGCTGGAACTACATCGACTACACCTGACTACATCCCAACCCTTCTTCTTTCACTGTATTACCCCTGTTGTAGTCATGTAGTAAGATAGAATCAGTGAAAGGGAAAAAGGCATGTTAGGGCGGCCGTCAGGGGATCACACTGACGTCGCTTGTTGCTTCCGGATCAGCTTGTCCATGTCTTCCGAGATCTTTTTGTCCGTC
>ERZ772807.1009-NODE-1009-length-16123-cov-32.738113_pt1 | contig 16123 bp, 19 predicted proteins | sample MGYA00511472_ERZ772807 | MGnify/ENA primary metagenome ERZ772807 (study PRJEB29015, sample SAMEA2737947) | human oral metagenome | biome: human oral; feature: human-associated habitat; material: dental | place: China | collected 2039 ...
AATGGAAGCACGGGAGACGTGCTCAACAAAAGGAAAGGATAACGAAAGATGACCATCCTCCTCTACGCGGCACTCTCGATCGTCGCCGTCAACCTCTTCGCAGCCGTCGTCTACTACTATCTCCACCGAGGCGCAGGCCTCGCCATATCATTTGTCGGGACCATCCTCATCTGCATCGGTCTCACCTACGCATCACTCAACGACGTCCCCGCATCTAAGCCGGCACCCGACGTCACATTTAGTATCACCACGCCGCCCACCACTACACCCGAACAACCTCCCACAGTCCACCGCAGTTTGGACCCGTCCGTCGTTTCACGTGAAACGACGCCCAAGCCCGTGCAGAAGAAGGCGCCCGTCACCCGCAAGCACTTCGACGACATGGAGAAGCAGCTGTCCCACACTGGCAAGGGCACCGACCCGGGCGCAGGCGGCTGCGACGACATCGCCGCAGGCGGGTGCAAGTGATGACACTCCACAAGATCTCACTCCTATGCACCTTCATTCCCATGCTCACGCTGATTTGGTACGTCGCCTACATGGATATCGTCCGCGAGAAGAACATCAAACTCGGCGCTGCAACCCTCTCCTTCATCTCATGCCTCACAACCCTCATACTGACAGGAGTCATAGCCGGATGGATACGATGATCAGCTCCGCACTCATAGCACTGGACGAGCACCTCTACCACTCACTCCCCCACCACTCTCATCTTGCCGGCACCTTCGGCTGGCATATCGCCCACGACAACATCTACGTCACCGACTCGCTCCGCGACGACACGCCCATCCTCGCCGTCATCCCCCTCGTCTACGAAGGCGAGGACTGGAACGCCTCCATGATCGGCTGGGTGTGCGCCCCCGCCAAGGCGCGAGGCAATGAGCGGCTCTTCTTCTTCTTCTCCCTCATGACCCGCATCTCCGAATTCGCCTCCGAATACCGACTGTCCCCCACCCCCGCCGCCTGAAACAACCCTCAGACACCACAGGAGAGGCCCCTGGCGTCTTGCCAGGGGCCTCTCCTGTAGGGTCGCCTAGGCCAGCGTCTTTCAGGCCCTCAGAATCGAATCTAGCGTGTATTCGCCGCAGCCAGGGCCACGCCCAAGAACCCGGCCAGGGCAGGCGCCACGAGTGCGGCCTGCTCCCCCGTCAGCCACCCGCACGCCGTCGCCACGGGGATCAACCCCGTCAGCGCCCTGTACAGGTACTTGCGCACAGTCAGGTACTTCGCTGTGCCCGTCGTGTCGACCAGGTCGCCGTCCCCGGCCGGGCGGCCGTCTTCCTTCACGGCCTCCGCAGCGGCCTTCGCCGCCGCAGCTCGCTGTTCCGCCGTCACGCCGTCGTCGATGTCCAGGTGCTTAGCCATTGCTCTTTCTCACCTCCGCCTGGATTTCGTTCAGCTTCGTGACGACCTCTTCTAGCGCGTTGTGGCTGGCCGCCGGATACCCGAAGCCCCAGCCCGGCACCGTCAGAAGGTCGTTCACCTTCGCCACCGTGGCGTTTACGCCGTCCACGGCGCCCTGAAGGCCCTGCACAGCCTTCTGCAGGTCGCCTAGCGCATTCTGGGATGCCGCGGGGTAGCCGAAGCCCTCCCCCGGCACCTTGATGTTCTCATACAGCCAGCTGAGCATGTTGTGCTCGTCAGGTGTCAAGTCATTCTCCTTTACCTGCGTTTCGTCCGGGATGAACCTCCGGACCATGATGATATTCGCTGAGCCAGTCAACCGCGGATCAGACAGCCGGTGCAGCCTCGGGCCCCTGCCCGGGCCGCCGTGCCCCCACGTCAGCCCCTGTCCCGCATAGAGCTCCACGTGGCTGATCCGCCCCGCGAAAGCACCCGAATGCCAACCCATGCAAATGATGTCGGCCGGACGCATCTCGTCTTCGTCCAGCTCGCGCCAGCTGGACGCATTCTGCACAGAGCGGCCGTTCGCCGCTATGTTGAAACTCCGCTCGCCTATCTCTATGCCCGCACACTGCCTGTAGGCCTGCGCTATCGTAGAGCTACAGTCCCCCCAGCCGTAGCGCTCCGGGTCTTTGCGGCGGTAGTCGTTCGTGTAGCCGAAGTCACCGTCATGCTTCGCCATCCACGCCACAATGGCTGTTCTCACACTTTGTGCATGACTCAATAGCGTTCAACCTCCGTTCTATTAGATCCAGCCGCGCCTCAAGCAACATGAGACGCTCAAGTATCCCCGGGCGCCTCTCGGCCCCTGGGCGCTCTTCCTCACCCATTAAATCATCGATGAAATGAATGAAACGACGGGCCTTCGGCGTGAGCGCGGCAACCAGCGGCAGCACCACCGCCAGCGCCGTCCCGAAGCCCGTCAACATAGACTCAGTCATCATAACCCCTTATACACTTCTTTGATGAATAGGTTTCTTGTGGTCAGCTTATCAAACCGCACCCTGCCCTTCTCGTAGCAGGCACGGATATTCTTCAAATACGAGTCCCGCGGCGTGAGCAGCCTCGTCTCCTCGTCTACGTTCGACGGCGCCATCGTGAACCGGTTGGGGCTACGCGGCAGCCCCTCCGTTACATACCACACCGCTAGGTCTCGCCCCAGCCACAGCGACAGCGGCCTGGACCCGCCGACGACCGACAGCGAATATACCGCCGACGGCGGCTTCGCCTCCACCATCTCCACGCCGCCATCCCGGAACGTCGAATCGATCATGTACCGGGAATTCTCGTCATCTTGGCGCCGCAGAAACGCCCCGAAGCGAGTCTGCGAGACTTGCTGTGCGAACTCCTCCGAACGGTCAGTGTGCACCGCCCAGAAACGGTCCGCGCCCGGCTCCACTGTGAACTCATCCGATGGCACGATCCCATACTTGACATAGTAGGGGTTCGTCAGCGAGAAGGCGTTCGCCAGGAAATACACCTGCACTCTGTCGTCCCAGCGGTCCACCGTCGAATACAGACCCTCGAAGATCGACGCCTCGTCCGGCAGGTAATGTGTGGCGCCCTTCTCCAAGATGAACTCGTCGAAGACGATGTGCTTCACCTTCTTGAGTGAGACAGACTTGAGCATCTGCGCCGCCGACAGATACACGACCTGCCCGATGGGCTGTGCGCCCTTGCCCGACCCGATATAGGCGACCTTGCCCTTCACTGTGAGCTCTACACCCGGGAACTCCCAGCGGATGTCGTCGAAGAACGTCTTGAACGTCGCCGCCTCGCCCTTGAACCGTCTCAGGTATATGAACTCGTCGCCGTGCTCGATCGCCTTCTTAATCACCCGCTTCTTGAACGCATATGTCTTACCCCTGCCACGGGCGCCCGTCACGAAAGACCACGGCGCGTTATAGGAGAGTATACGGGACGGGTCGTAGTAGGTCAGTTGTATGTCAGTCATTGATGTAACGTTTGACACACCAACCAATCCCCCTCGTGTCGCGGATGAACTTGCTCAGACTGTTCTTGTGCGGCCCCGGAACCGTTCCGTTCAGGCCACCCCCGTGGCCCCACGTGAGGTCGCCGCCGGCGTACATCTCCACGTGGTCCACGCCGGCGCGCCCGGAACCCCAGTCGTAGAACACCAAATCACCTGGCTTCATCAACGATAGCTGCTGTGCGCTGATCGACTTCGCCGTATTCCAGCCGATAACGAACACGCCGTGGCCATTCGCCGATTGTGCGACCGTGTTGCCGCCGATGTCGATACCGCACACATCCAAATAGGCGCGCCGGCACGTCGAACTGCAGTCGCCGACGCCAGACCTGTCCGGGTCTAATCGGCCCGCCCCGTTGCTGTAGCGGAATTTGTTCTCGCGGCTCGCCATCCAATAGACGAGTTTCTGGCGGGTCTCCGACGTGCCCGGCGCCAACTGGCCTCCGCCCCCGCCCGTGCCCGGCGCCCCGTTTTGGCCGCCAGGGGCGCTGTTGGTCGGCGGCGGCGTCCCGGCCCCGCCGGGGCCCGCCGTGTACTGGCCCCAGCCGGTAGGGGCGCATTGGACGGTTTTCCCGTCGGCCATGTGTGCGACCATCATGTCACCCCATCTTTCCACCCGGGACAGCACGCCGGCGCTGCTGCCTTGCTGTTGCGGGGCGTTCACGTTGCCGCCCGGGTTGCCGCCGGAGCCGTCCCCGCCCGTCGGCGACGACGGCCCCGCCCCGGGAGGGCCCGGCAGGTCCACGCCCGAGCTGTCCATCGCCTTGATGATGCCGTAGGCCGTGTTGTACCGGTTCCTGTACCGGCCGAGCGTAGGCTCGGCCAGCAGCGCCTGGTGCCACCTGTCCAAGGAAGCGCCGCCTATCTGATTGGCGATGCGCAGCGCCCTCCTAGGGGACTGGTGGTAGGCGACGAAGAACATGATCATCGACTGGGTGGCGCCATCCGGGTCGATCCCACACTTACGCGCTATCTGCACGTAGGCATCTAAGTCCTCTGACATCTGCGCCTGCTGCACCTTGTAAGCGGCCCTCAACACCGGCTTCACCTGGCCATCCCAGTAGTTCGGCAAGTAATAAGTGGACCAGTTAATCGAGTTGGTGTTCACTAACGACTGCAGTTCGCCGGGTAACTTGGCGAACTCCGCCGGCAGTTCCCTCTTGATTCGGACCAAGAGACCGTAGGCTCTCGGTCCGAACCACTGTCCTATCCCGATCGTTATCGGATCCGTGTGGTAGATACCGTCATAGCGCATGCCGGACTCAACTGTCCCGATAGCTTTGATAGCGACTGCTTTGGCTTTAGCATCCCATGTCATGGCGATACCTACCGTTCCCTATGGGTGTGCCTTTAGAGGATCGACCAGGAACCGGAGACCTGCGCCCTGCCGGTGAAGCCCGTCCACGACTGAATATGCTGGTTGGCGTGCACCTGTGTGACGATCGGCGTCCGGCCGTCGGCGCCGCCCGTCACCTGCAGGTTCACCGAACACCGCGGCGCAGCCCACTCGGGGATCATCCCCCAGTCGTGGCCGTCGCCGATCGCCGTCCCGCCCGAATCCACGATCCCCGACAGCGAGACGATCCCGCCGTTCAGGCGCAGCGTGAGCGGCGCCTCCTGGTTGTGGTTGAGGCCCGACAGGCCCACCCGGTAATTGGTGGACACCGGCACAGGCTCGTTCCCGTATTGCAGATAGTTGCCCGCCAGGGTGGCGAACCGCGTGTCCCCCGTGGAGTTCAGGTGGATCTCCCCCTCCGTGAAGTACTTCGAATAGCCCAAGCACCAGAACTCAGTGCCGACATACTCCGCGCCATAGTTCCCGCACACCTCCTGCATGGTGCCGAGACAGACCGCAAGGCCGTTCTTCGACTTGAGCAGCGAATGCAGGTTCGACCAAGACCACACGGCGGAGAATACGACCACGCGAGCGTTGGGGAACGCCCGCTTAGCGTCGCTGATAAGGGAGACGAGGCCGTTGTAGACGTCGTTGTTCGCCATCGCGTCGTTCCCGCAGTCCGCGATGATCACATACTTGATGTCGTTGTTGTTGAAACTCCCGTCGGCGATCGCCCTGTTCAGCTGGACCGAGAAGTTGTTGGCGCCGTTGACCATCCCCGTGCCGCCGACCGCGAAATTATGCTCCGGGATGCCCAGCGCCCGGCACATCAACGTCGGCCACTTACCCTGCACCACGTTCGACGTGCCGACGATCACCGCGCCGGAGTCCGGGCTGGCCGCGTTCTTGAGGATATAGCGGGCGTCCGACTGGGCTTTCGTGTAGCGGTCGCTCACCTTCGTGAACAGGTCGTCATAGCACTTCGCCACCTGCTGACTGGTGTCGGTCTTCGCCCTCGTCTCCGCTTCGCTGATCTTCTGGTCTATCTGCGCCACCACCTTGTGGTCGGCGTCGACCGTCGTCTCCGCCGCCTTGATGCGCGTCTCGAACGAGTTGAACTTCGACGTGTCCTCCTGTGCGCGGACGTCCAGCTTGCGCATGTCGCCGTTGTAGTCACCGCGCCAAGTAGGTTTATCGGTGTCGACGAACTGGGAGAGACCCAACGCCTCTGTCTTATTCGTGCTAGCCATTTTCGTGCCTTCCTAATAGTAGTAGTCAGCGGGTAGCGTGGTCGGTCTTGTATTCGGGATCCAGGTCCCACTGGCGAGCCGTCCAGTTGGCCTCGTCCAGCGCCTGAGCCGTCGCCCCGATGTCGTCGGCGCCCTTCGCGAACCTAGCGTGTGTGCGCACATTGTCGTAGAGCACGGATAGAACCTCTGAGACGGTCCGGTCCGTGCGGCCCCACACCGGGTCGTGGACGATCATGTCTTTCGCTCCGCGCTGGGCCAGGCGCCGGTAGAGTTCGTCGACCGCCCGGGCGATCTTGTCGTCCGTCTCCTTGCGAAGCCTGGCTTCCAGTTCGACCAGGCGCTTGTCGACGTCGTTGGCCAACGCCACGACCTTGTTGACCGTATCGATGATCCGCTTATAATTCTGGATCAGGTCTTCCAACACCTCTTGGTAGGTGTAGGCGTCCCTGTGCGCGAACGGCGTGATGTTCGTGAGCGGGCTGTTCTGCAAATCGAAGAACGGAACGTTCTCTATAGGCATCCGATAACCTCCTAGTCGTTAAAGCCAATAGCCCCAGCCGAGCATCGGCCCGAGGCCCCAGTACGCGTCGCCGCCCGTGTATTCGTCGTTGGACGACCACAGCCCGAAGAACAAGTCGCCGAGCTCTGCCAGCACCATTTTGTCCACGTTGATCAGCGACGCCCTGTACTCCATGATCAGCGATGACGCTGACTGGGAGCGGCCCGTCGAATGCGATGTGGCATGCGACGTCTCGTCGCCGTTCGCCTTCGAGGTGTTATTATTACTGGTCTCGGATGCACCTTCAGTTCTAGCATCCGACTTGGTGCCGGACACTGCGTAGTCACCCTGCTGGTTGATCGCCGTGTCCGGGTAGCGCATGTCCCGCGAGTCCGCGTTGGATAGGCCCGACGCCCTGTTCTTCGTCGTCCCGGATCCTTCCGTCTCGGATTTAGACGAGTGCGTGCCGTCGGAGACGGACGAGACGTCCATCGTGGACAGCGGGTCGAACTTGATTCTCGTGGACTCATACAGCTGGTTGTAGTAGGGCATGATCGTCTCAAGCCGATGCCCCAGCTGGTGTGCGAACATGGCGGCCGTCTCGTAGGCCGTCTCCCGGAACCAGTAGTGGTCTTTTATCAGCTTGTTCAGGCGGGGCCTGTAGGCCTCGTCGAAGATCGGGTACGCCTCCAAGCCGAGCTCGGCGTCACTGTAGCGGGCGCACACATCCCGGAGCTCGATCGTGAAGTCAGCCAATGAAACCCTCCCCTAGGTCGTTGACGCCGCGCACCTGCTCCCGGCTGTGCCGCCAGTGCACAGACACGTTCAAACCGTAACGCTCATTGATCTTGTCCGCGGCCTCTTGCCTGGCGCCGATGGCGACGCCGCGGAAGGCGGCCATCTGCCCCTGCAGCGCCTCCACTTCGTCGTCCACCAACCGCTCTTTTTTGTCGGGCGGGGCGCATTGGATGCCGAGCATGAGCATCGCCTCGTCCCAAATGTCCTTCTTGACGCGGATCGCGTCCGACACCGCGTTGGGGGGCAGGCGGTTGTCAAGCGCCTGGACGGCGCTGGACACGTCCCCGCCCATCGTGTCCTTCACGGTGAACACGACTGGCTGGCCTTCGGCTATCTGTCGGTAGAAGTTCTCACCCGTCAGCTTCTGCTCCTGACTGAGCGCGAGGATCGTCGGGTACCGGGATGTGAGCGCATTCACCTGGACTGTGACGGCCGCTTCGGCCAGCTGTGCGGCGTAGTAGTTGACGATCCACTGGTCGTTGACCCGGTTCCTGTTCACCCAGATGGGCACACAGTCCTTGGAGGATACCTCTCGGTTGATGTACCGGTTCCCTGTGACCCGGAACGTCTTCGGGTCACCGTAGACGTCGACGTCGCCGGTGCCGGCGGCGTGCAGGGCGAGGAAGGCGTGCAGGCGCGGTTCTTCGAAGAAGACCGCTAGGCCGTGCCTGTGCAGTACCCGTTCCAGGTAGCGTTCGTTGACCGTCTCCGGAAGCCCGTCCCAGACGAACCGGGATTCGGCCAGCCCCCACAGCATGTTCTGATACATCAGGAACTCGCCGCCCCGGGCCGCCTTCGCCTGGTTGGCCCGGAACCGGCCCGCCGCCCGCTTCGACGGCTCCACACCGCCGCCGATCAGGTCTCCGTTCGTCAAGCCTTTCGTGCTCGGCATTACAGCTGCACCACTTTCTTCGGCCCGTTGTCGAACAGATGCATCTCCGTTATCTCCTTCGGTTCATCCCACACGGTGACGCCTTTCTCGAATATCCCCCGGATCGTCTCGGCGTGCATCTGCGGCACGGACGGGGCGTCGATACGGCAGTCCGCCAGTTTCCAATATGTGAAGTGGGACATGAGCGTCAGGTCGTAGGCGGCCATATCCACGGTCCGGTTGCACCGATAGCCGTAACGTGCGAAATGCTCGGCTACCGCCTGGATGGCGCCCCGGTGGGGCGACTTCAAGCGCACATCCACCATCCACCCGGTGGTGGCGAGCATGAACGCGTCGCCTCCGACCTGGCCGGAGATAGACGGCTGGACCATCTTCGTGTCCTGTATCTTCGCCTTCAAGCCCGCCAGGGTGTTCGCATAGTCGCCTTTGGCGACCATGTCTGCGTATTCTTTGTTCGTGTCCCGGTTGTAGGCGGCTTGCGCATTCTGCAACCCGGTGAGCTTCGACGACAGGTTGTTGGTGATCGCCGTCGACTGCGACGCCGTGCTGTTCGCCAGGTCGGTCTGCGCGTCCCTCGCGTTGGCGTCGATGTTGTAGTTCGAGTTGGCCATGTGGACGCCCATACCGGTGCCGACCAGGCCCTTGACGGCGCCGCCGATATCGCCTGACAGCAGGGAGCCGACGGCGCCCATGCCGCCGGAGACGCCCTGCTGGATCATACTGTTCTGGGTGTGCCCCCATGCGGCGTCGTTGGTGATCGCCGTCGACTGGCTGCGGGCGGCGTTCGCCAGGGCCGTTTGGGCGCCACGGGCCGTGTTGGATGCGACCATGGACTGCCGGGCCGTGCCGATCGCATACGAGGCCTGGTCGTAGGCGACCTGGTTGCCCTGCAGAGCTTTCTGCTGCGACCAGTCGGCGGACTGGTAGGCGAACGCTATGCTGTGCGCTTGGGACGCCATGGCGTTCAGCCCCGAGTTGTTGGGTATGGAGAACATCGGGAAGTTCGTGAAGAACAGGGAGCCGTCCAGGAACGAGTTCGACAGCGGGTTGCCGGTGGCGTTGTCCTCCGACAGGTAGTCGCGCAGCCACACCACGACGCGGGGCCCGGGCGGGGAGAAGTGCTGCAGCCTGGACAGCGTGACCTTCCCGCCGTCCGGCAGGTATTCGGGGTGGACGGCCATAGACTGGCCCTGATAGTTGGTGAGCTCGATAAACAGGTAGGGCGCGGTGGCGAGCTTCGTGTAGTTGCGCTGCCAGTCGGCGAGTCTCGCCTTATCGAGCAACTCTAGAGCGCCGCCGGCGAAGAACGTCTGGTCGCGGCCCCACATGACGTCGCCCTCGTGGCCGGCCTTACGGGAGCGGATGATCTTGATCGTGTTCGGGTCCACGCCCTGCCGGTATTTGTCGTGCACATTGTCGGTGTTGTGGGAGCCGATGATCCGATCGAACATGTCGTCCGGCGTCGGCAGCACCATGATCATCTGGACGCCTTGCGCGACCCACGGGAAGGGGGACATGGCGGTGGCGAAGAACTCGAATGTGCCGATGTCGCGGACGAGGACGATGTCACACCCGTTGGGCAGGCCTTCGAACGCGGAGCCTTTCGCCGTTTTCAGGCTCGGGTTGCTCACTTCGCCGGGATCGGAGGAGAAGTCGGTGGATGTGACGAGCATGACGCAGCACTGCGCCAGGGTGGCGACCGTGTAGCGTTCGCTGTAGCGCACCATGTAGTCGGATCCCAGGTCGAGGCCCTCCGCTTCCCGGAGCACGTCGTGTTGGCGGCCGCGCCACGTGGCGGCCACCGGCAGGTGGCCTTGGACGACGAAGGCGTTGCGCAGGCGGACGTTGCCGCAGTAGGTGGTCCACACGTCCAGCTGGACGGACAGCAGGGTGGCGTCGGGCGCGACCCGGACGACGTCTTGGATGAAGTAATAGAAGACGGTCGGCTGCTCTTTATCGGGGTGCAGCTTTGAGATTTTCGGGTTGACGACCCGGACGTAGTTGTATTTGACGCACACCGAGAAGGGCTCGTCAAGGACGACTTGGGAGCCATAGTCGATGGTCTGGGCGTTGCGCAGCGTCAGGTGGTGTGCGTCGGGGCGGTCGATGTAGTCGGCCCGGTGTGCGTAATCCCGCCAGTTGACGATGTCACGGTAGGTGGAGTCCCACGCCACCGTGGTGAGCGTGACTTCGGCCCCGGCGGCCCATTCGCTGACGCTCGGCATGTTCGCTCCCTACCTGTAGTCCGGTCATTCGCTTATGCGTGGAGGGGCGCCGGGTAGAAAGGAAAGGAAGGAAACCCGGCGCCCCACAGGGCCGCTAGCCGTTACTTGACGGTGACGACGTAGGGGCCGTAGGAGACGCCGTCGGCTCCGGTGACGGTGATGGTCACCTTGTAGGCGCCGTTCTCGCCGTTGGCGGTTTCGACTGTGTAATCGAGCATCCGCCCGCTCGGGAACGTGTTGTTCTGCACGTTGTTGATCAGTTCGTCCTTCTTAGCCCGCGTGACGGTGTATTCCTTGGTTTCGGGTGTGAAAGACTTGCCGATTGCCCTTCCGAGCACCGTGAGACCGGTGATGGACGACTTCAGGTCAGGCCACGACGGGACGTCCGAGCCGGTTTCGACGGCGAAGGCGCCTTCGGAGGCGACGCCGTCGCATGCCGCCTTGATCTTGACCGGGCCCTTTTCGAGGCGCCCGACGTAGAGGATGCCGGAGTCGGAGATGGACGTGTGGTTGTCCGTGCACGAGACGATCGTCCATTCGAGGGCCGGGTTGACGCCGCCGCCGGTGACGGACTGGGGGCGCGCCCGGTAGTTGCCGCCCTTCTTAAGCTGGTTCGGCGTGTTGCCGTCGGCGTCAAGGCATTCGATGGTGCCGATCGCGGTGACGGGCGGCAGGATTTCGATGACTTCGTCGTCGGCGCCGGTCCACAGCATGGCGGTGGGGGCGAAACGAGAGCACGAAATCGTCTGGTGATGGTGGAAGAACACGTTGTAGGTGTTCGGGTCAGTGGGCACGTCGATGGACGTGGTTTCCATGATGTGGTCGTAGACCTGGAAGAAGTCCTTGTCCACGACTGCCGCCTGGAAGCCCTTCCCGGGGGCGGCGGACTGCGGGATTTCGATGACCCGGTACTGGACGTCCGCCTTGTCGATATTGAAGGCCCACGCGAGCGCCTCCACGTCCAGGGCCGCCTTGACGGCGGGCGTGGTGAGGAGGATCATGTCGTCGGGCGTGGAGTGGACGGGCATCCGCGCCGGGTTGTAGGCGGTGGACTTGAACCGCATCTCGCCGGCGATGGCGCGCAGCTTGCGGAGAAGCTCTTTGGCGTCGTCGGTGGTGGAGCGTGTGTGGGCCACGTCGGGGACGTGCGCATGGTAGAAGCCGCCGCGGTCCTCGTACTCGCGGAGCAGGTTGGCCATGAGCAGGAACTCGTCCACCTGGTCGGACTCGTAGGGGGCGTTCAGCTGGCGGTCGATGAGCTCGGCGACGTCGCCGCCGTTGAGGAACGCGGACTGGATCAGCCGCTTCTCCACAGAGACCTTGTAGCGGTCGCGGCGGTTGCGCGTATGGAAAGCGGTTTCGACGCGGAAGTCGTCCCTGCCGAAGATCGCCTTGGCGTCGACGTCGTCGTTGGGGTCGTAGGCGACGGCGTTGATGAGGCCGGTCTGTATCTCTTCGACGCCGTTACCGAATTCGACCATGCCCTTCTTGAATTCGGAGAGCGGGTTGGACCATGACCTGTTCTTAGCGAAGACGGGGACGACCTGGTTGAGTAGCGACTGGCAGATGGGGTTCCACAGGTCGCGGTGCTGGCTGAGATAGTCCAGGGTGCGGTCGATGCCGGCCTGAGTCGGGGAGGGGATGCGTTTCTTGTACCCCATAGAGGCGGCGTTGATGGACACCTGAAGAAGCTGTTCGTTGGTTGTCCCGGGGCGCAGCCCCTTGGAAGTGGATGCCATTGTTCAGTAAGTCCTTTCGTCAGGCGAGGAGATCTTCAATTTGAAGGTCTTCCGGCTCTATGTCGTCATCATCGGCGGCCTCGTCGGCGGCCTCGTCCAACGCCTCTTCGGTGATGATGGCCCGGAGTTCTTTGCACTCGTCCAGTGCCTGGACTGCGAGGACCCTGACTTCGTCGATGAGCGACGCCAGGTCGGCCTGGACGTCTTCCCCGGTTGCCTCCACGGGCGTCTGGTCTTCAGTGTCTGCGTCGGTGGTCTGTTCGTCTGCCACTCTGTACTCCTCACGTGTTGTGCAGCGGGGCTACCGCCGTCTTGGTCGAAGGGTTGCCAAATCCATCTGAGGCCGGCGGGTATTAGCCCGTGACAACCTGCCGCAGTCTCCGCCACGACATGATGGAGCCCCGCCTGAGACATAGTATATCACACTCGGATCGCAGTACAATAGAAGACATAAAGAGGCCCCGCTTTCCAGTTGGACGGCGGGGCTCTCCTTTACTCGGTCATCGAAGCGGCTAACAAGGGGGCAGGGCGAGGCGGCGAGCCTTCACCTCTTCCTCACCGACAGGCAGACGAAACATCATCGCGGCTGCGACGCGGAGCTCCATCTCCGCCCTCGGGTCTTTCCCGTATACCGCAGCGTCCGCATAAACGGACCACTCGCCGTGGGCCTTGACCGGCACGTCGCCCCGATACCAGGTCTGCCTGACACGGTACGGTGCGTAAAATGGGACTAGGGATTCGAGACCGGGCATGTAGGTTAAGGACGGGAGGTGGCTGTGCTCGTCCAGCTGGCGAAGGGGGATGCGGTCCCACCGCCCCACTTGCAGGAACGACGGCGCCCTGTAGCCGGCGAGATGCAGGTTCGCGTACTCTTCGACAGTCGTAGTCTCGCCGTCCGTCGTCTCATACCGTTCGACGACGACATAGCGGCGCAGGCCCAGATAGCGCACAGTAGCGTTGCGTTCGCGCAGCGTCCACTTCCCTAGGTCGTCGTCGCGGTCGCCGACGGGAACACCGTCCAACTGCACGTCGGACGGGTCGACGCCGACGAGGTGGACGGAGTCCGTGTCATAGTAGACGACGTACCCCTCATACTCGCGAAGGGCCTTGGTTAGAATAGCCCGACCGTAGGCGACGATGAACACTTGATGAAGGAAGAGACTGCCCGGCTCATGCTCTGTGTAGCCCTCCACCTTGACGTCGAAGCCATAGCCGTCCCGGTAGACCGCCTTTTCCCTACGCTTACGGTAGCGCATCGCCAAAGAGCCGAAAAAGGAATTCATCTTCTTCTTGTAAAACTCTTTGACGACGCTCTCGCTGTTTTTCTTGTCACGGTACCAGGCGTCCACACAGTCTTTGTAGAGGCCGGAGACAGAGTCGAAGACGATGGCGACCTGCACGTCGGCGTCTTCGACTTTAAGAGCGTCACCGTACGTGTGATACAGCGTCTCACTATACGTGTGACGGTAGTCCACGCTGGTCACCCACTGGGATGTTCCGTCAGGCAGGGCGACGTTGGCGATCCAGAGACAGTCGTCAGGCAAGTCGCTCAGCGCGTCAACCGTGTAGTCGGGGACGCCGCAGCCGGTGGGCAGGGGCAAGCATGAGGCGATAGCGGGGTAAAGGGAGGAAACGTCCCAAATATCGACGCCCTCCACATCTTCCGATGTGCGGAGAACGCCGCACAGACCACCGGCGCCGTCCAGCTGCCCGTCGAAATCGGTACCGAACAGGCTCGGGTGCACGCCCATCTCGTCTTTCACGTAGTCGGCGAACTCGGCTTGAGCGATCGCCATCGGCGCGAAGGCATCGATGGTGCTGAGACGGGTGCCGTCGAGAATGCCGCACACCCACTCGGTTTCGTCGTCCAGGCCGGCGGGCGGCGTCTGCGGGGGTGCGGAGACGTAGTCGCGTAACGACCGCACGGTCGTCTTGTACCGGGCGCCGTTCGCGTAGAGCCGAGCGGGGTATTTGAACGCCGTAAAGCCCGGCTTCGTCAGGGTGAGCTCGGCGTTCTCGTCTTCGATGAGACCCAGTAGGTGTGCGACGGCGGCGATCCGGTAGACGACGGGCTGTCCCTCCCACACCCACACGCGCTTGTAGCGAGCGAGAGCGGGGAGGAGCGTGTCCACGCCCGTGTCGGCGTCTACGTCGCCGGTGCAGGATCGGACGAACCAGTCGTCTGTCTCTAGGTCGTAGGCGAGGGCTGCGACGTCACTTGGCTCGATTCGCATCCGCTTTAGCGTAGGCGTGTATGATAGCCCGAACGGGTTCAGACGCCGTCCCATACTTCTGCGATCCCCCTTCCAGCGTCAGCTGCGAGAAGTCGTGCTTCTTCTCATACTCGTATGCGTCTTTGATCCGATCCACTATGTTGGAGTGCTTGGCGAGGGATACGAGCGCCTTCTTGCTGAGACCTTGAAGGTCTCGGATGAGGCGCGGGTCCAAAACGGAACTGTCGCTGAGCATCTTGGTTAGCAACCCCATGTACTTGTCGTATTGAGTGTCCAGGTAGCGTGCGGCCACTCGTTTCTTGGCATCGGCCTTCTCGGCGAAGGTGGATGCCTTTCCGAACCGGAGTGCTTCCCGCTGTAGACGGGACAGCTTCTTCAAGTCGCTACGGGAGTGGACAATGTCACCGTAGATTTTCTGGGCGTTTCGGTAAATGCGATCTTCGAAGCCTTTCCGGACGCGGGCGTTGTAGTCGGAGACTCGCTCGCCCGTATCGAGGTGCTCGAAATGGCCGAAGGCCTTGTCTATGTCGCCCTGCAAGCGATCCAGTCGACGCTGTTGACGGAGGAAGTCGTCTATCCGATAGGAACTGATGATCTCCTTCTTGGCCGTCAGGTAGTACTGGTTGCCGCGGATGTTGAAGCGCTTGATACGGTCGATGTATGAGACGAGTTGTTTGTCGCTCATGGTGCGAAGCTGGGCGTTGGTCCCGATCCGGGGATCGAACTCGCTGCCGGCGAGTTCGATCCCCCTCTTGCGGTGTGTGCGCATCTTGCCCATGGCCGTCTTACGCGCCTTGGCGGCCTCAGCTAGAAGCTCATGCCGTTTCACGGGAAACCTCTATGGCTCTGCGCAGAAGCGGGGGTTTAAACGATAGGGTGACGGACCCGTGGGTCCGAAGCGGCTGCCATGAAGGGTCCAGACCTTTGTGCGCCCTGTTGAAGAGACTGTGGACGTGCCATTCGACGTCGCTGAGGCCGGCCCACTCCCTAGCCTGACTGGTCCGGAGGAGGCCGCACACCGCCCATGACCCGTAGCAGAGGCGGGATGAGTGTGTCGTTTCCCTATCGACAGCCACCGCCAAGTTGGGCACATAGGCGCGGCCATGCTCGTCTTCGACGAAGTCGACGTAGGGGGCGTGCTCGATTTCGACGTATAGGGGTATGAGGCTCAGGCTTTCGTCGGCGCCGAGCGCCTGACAGGCGGCGTCTGGCAGCCTGTAGAAGATGCCGGGTTCGAGTCGCTTGATGCAGACGTCGGTTACAAACGTGGGGAGGGTCGGCGAGTAATGCACGAGGTCGTGAGGATAGCGAGGATCCCATTTAGGGATGGGGCATCCATGGGTGTAGCTGGCGTACACGTAAGAGGTCGTCTCACCTGTTTTCGAAGCAATTTGGATGCTGCGCAGGTCCGTTTCGAGTTTGACCATTATCAGTTGCCTTCCCTAGTGTTCATCTGTGCCTTCTTAGCTGCGAGTGCGCGACGGACGGGACTGACGAAGTCGGTTCTGTCTGCGCCGAAAGCGTTCCTGACGACCCGAGTGGGTGCAATGTCGTATTCCAGAGCGATATCAGCCAGGTCGGATGCGAGTCGATCCCTGCTAGCACTGCACTGTTGCGTATAGTTGTCGGCTATGTCAATACGACGCTGCGCGTACAGGTGATGCGCATACTGTGCAGCTTTGACATCGGGGCTAAGTTCGTTGGTCATCTTTCGTTATCCTTTCCTTTTGTTGAGCACGTCTCCCGTGCTTCCATT
>ERZ772807.1014-NODE-1014-length-16075-cov-10.740699_pt1 | contig 16075 bp, 14 predicted proteins | sample MGYA00511472_ERZ772807 | MGnify/ENA primary metagenome ERZ772807 (study PRJEB29015, sample SAMEA2737947) | human oral metagenome | biome: human oral; feature: human-associated habitat; material: dental | place: China | collected 2039 ...
AACAAATTTTTATTTCAGATGCTGCACAAGCACATTTTCGGAAACTTTTAGATACGCAAGAAGAAGGTACAAATATTCGTATTTTTGTCGTGAATCCGGGTACGCCAGGAGCAGAATGTGGCGTGTCCTATTGCCCGCCAAATTCAGTTGAAGCGACTGATACCGAAATGAAATACGATACTTTTTCAGCATTTGTAGATGAAATAAGCTTACCGTTTTTAGAAGATGCGGAAATTGATTATGTAACAGAAGAGCTTGGGGCTCAACTGACTTTAAAAGCGCCTAACGCAAAAATGCGTAAAGTTGCAGATGATGCGCCTTTAATCGAGCGCGTAGAGTATGTGATTCAAACACAAATCAACCCACAATTAGCTAGCCATGGCGGTAAAATCACGTTAATTGAAATTACTGATGATGGTTATGCTGTTCTACAATTCGGTGGTGGCTGTAATGGTTGTTCAATGGTTGATGTCACTTTAAAAGACGGGGTAGAAAAACAGTTAGTTTCACTCTTCCCGAATGAATTAAAAGGTGCAAGAGACGTAACAGAACACCAACGTGGTGAACATTCTTATTATTAAGAATAGAAGATAAAAAAGGGCGAATCATTCGCTCTTTTATTTTTTAAGCGGTAGATAATTTCTGTAACAATCGATCCATCGCCCGATATCCTAGCGCTTCTGCTAAATGAGGTTGTTGTATCTCTTTTTCGCCATTCAAATCGGCAATTGTGCGTGAGACTTTCAAAATTCGATGGTAGGCTCTTACTGAAAGCCCTAGCTTATTCAGTGCATTCTCAAGAAATAGTGAATCTTTATCTTGTAATTTACAGTCTCGTTCAATTTCTTTGCTTGAAAGATATGCATTGATCTTGCCTGCTCGAGCAAGTTGAATTTCTCTCACTTTTAACACTTTTTCTCTTACTTGTTGGCTTGTTTCGCCTCTATCTCCAGTATTCTGTAAGCTACCTTGTGGCAGAAGGGGCACTTCAATGGATAAATCAAAACGATCTAAAAATGGGCCAGAAAGGCGATTTAAATAACGTATCACTTGTTGTGGCGAGGTGCGGTTATGTGTTCCCGTATAATGCCCCGTTGGACTTGGATTCATCGCCGCAACTAATTGAAAGCGAGCAGGAAATTGGATTTTAGCATTGGCTCGCGAAATAATAATTTCTCCACTTTCTAATGGCTGGCGGAGTGCATCAAGTACTTTACGCTCAAACTCAGGCAATTCATCAAGAAAAAGTACGCCATTATGTGCGAGCGATATTTCGCCTGGTTTTGGAATGGTTCCTCTGTCAAAGTTACAAATAAGTGTCATAATAGGCAAAACATAGAACTGTAGAATAAGGCTTTAGCCTATTTTTTTGTCCTCATAAGATACTATTTAATGACACTAAAGCTACAAATAGCTGTCAAAATATATTAAAAGATACCAATAAAGATCAAATTATTTATGAAAACAGAATCCACTTTCCAACAGGTTCGTAAGATCAAACCCACACGCCTTAGCGTATCAGGTTTACTCCCTTTTAAAAATGGGGTAAGCATTCCTTACGAATCTATACTTGAGCGAGATCTTCTTCTCTATTTTACTTATATGCCTGCGGTAGAAGAAATTGTTTCTCAACCTACTCGCATTTTGTTTGTAAAAAATGGGATGACTTATCCTTACACACCAGACTTTTTCATTCGCTTCAATGATGGGCGACCTTCTCTTTTGATCGAAGTAAAACCGAAATCAAAATGGCAAGAACATTGGCGTGATTGGAAAGAAAAATGGAAAGCGGCAATGGCATTTTGTAAAAAGAACGAGTGCATCTTCCATATTTATGATGAAGATAAAATTCGTCATCTTGCATTATTCAACATTAACGCTGTTCAACGTTATAAGCGATTACAGTGCGATCCAGAAGATATTGAAGCGGTACTCACCCAAGTTAAGTTACACGGCAATATAACAATAGATTTTCTACTCTCTCGATTATTTACAGGCTCATTTTATCGAACCAAAGGATTACAGATTATCTATCACTTATTGGCAACCAAGCAACTGACTTGCAACTGGTTTGATCCATTATCTGAATTTACCGAAGTTTGGGGGTATTCAAATGACTAAGGGATTTATTCATCCACGCTATCATGGTCGATTAGAGCGTGGTCGTCTCATTTTGCAAAAAGGCAATGTTTATGTAAACCGCGAAGATGGTGAACAATATGAGCTGATTGAGTATTTAGATGAAGATGCACAAGTAATGATCCGAAATCTTCATACGCGCCAAAGTAAGATTGCCAGTATTCATCAGCTTGAGAATTTAAAAGTTAATGAACGCGAAGATGTTTCTGTTGATTTAAGTGCAATCAGTGACGAATACTGGGAAAAAGCGTTAGAAAAATATGAAATGATTAAACCGTTGCTTAATTACGAGCAACATTGTCCTGCTTCTGTAAAAGAACGAGCAAAAGAAGTCGGTGTGAGTGATCGAAGTTTATATCGTTGGATTCAAGCATACAACTCTCTCGGCTCCATCGCTGGTTTAGTAAGTCGCAAGCGTGGCTGGGCGGAAGGTAATTCACGTTTAAGTAAAGAGCAAGATGAATTGGTAACAGCGGTTATCAATGAGTTTTATCTACATAAACAACGCCCAACGATTGAGCAAACGATCCGTGAAGTGCAACGTGTCGCCAGTCAAAAAGGACTTGATAGCCCAAGTCGTCGCACAATCCGACAACGTATTTTGCGTATTTCAGAAGAAGAAAGATTGCGTAAACGAGGGCAAAAAGAGAAAGCGAAAAATAAATTTACACCGAAGCCAAACAGTTTTCCTAACGTAGATTTTCCTTTAAGTGTTATTCAAATCGACCATACGCCTGTTGATTTAATTATCGTGGATAACCAGTATCGTAAGCCGATTGGCAGACCTTATTTAACATTGGCAATGGATGTATATAGCCGAATGATTACTGGGTACTATCTATCGCTTGATGCACCGTCGGTAACATCGGTTGCAATGTGTATTGCTCGCAGCATTTTGCCGAAAGAGCGACTGTTGCTAGATCATAATGTAAAAGGTGAGTGGGCGGTATTCGGTTATCCGAATAAAATTCATGTTGATAATGGTGCAGATTTCCGCTCGCTTGATTTATCGAAATCTTGTGAGGCACACGGCATTGCTCTTGAGTTTCGTCCTGTTGGTCGTCCTGAGTTTGGCGGACATATTGAGCGTGTGATCGGTACGTTTATGAAAGAAGTTCACGGTTTGAGCGGTACAACATTCTCTAATACGAAAGAGAAAGATACCTATCAATCAGAAGCCGAAGCTGTGATGACCTTAGATGAATTTGAAACGTGGTTGATTAACTATATCGTCAATGTATATCACAAACGGACTCACTCTGCTTTAGGTATGTCGCCTGTTCAAAAATGGCGATTAGGGATTTTTGGTGATAAAGATCATGTCGGTTGTGGTTATCCACAAATGCCTGTTGATGAACAGACCTTATTACTTGATTTCTTACCAAGTGAAAAACGGACTATTCAGCACAATGGTGTAACGATTGATGGTTTACGTTATTACGATGTAGCACTTAATATGTACATCAACGATTCAGATGAAAACGGTAAAAGTAAGGAATTTTTATTCCGTCGAGATCCTCGTAATATCGGCAAGATTTGGTTCTATGATCCGAAGTTGAAACGTTATTTCCCAATCCCGTTTGCCGACCAATCTTTACCTGATATGAGCATTTGGGAATACAAGCAAGTTCGCCAATTTTTGAAAGATAAAGATGAAAAACTCATTCACTCGCAGCAGATCCACGATGCATTAACTGAAATGCGTGAGTTGGTTGAACAATCTGCACAACGGACGAAGAAAGCTCGGAGACAGGCTCAACGGCAGAAAGTCCACGCGAAAAGTAAGGTAGTGATCCCAACAAGTTTACCCGAAAGCAAACCAACAGAAACAGTCAAAACGCCTGCTTCTAACTTGCTTTTAGATAATGAGTTCACGTTTGGAGATATTGAATAATGGAAAAACAATATGAGTATGTTCACGAAAAATTCCGTCATTTAGTGACTGCAAGCAATCAGGAACGGATTGAGTTTTTAGATGAACCACGTTGGGTAGGTTATGCCGTTGCAAATAAGATCATTGATAATTTGGTTTCTCTGATGCATAAGCCAAAACGTCCTCGTATGTTCAATCTGTTGGTGGTAGGCGATTCTAACAATGGAAAAACTACGCTTATTCGACATTTTTATGATTTGTACGGCATACCTTTCGTGGACAGCCAGTCAGACGGCATACGCCCAATTATTTTGGCAGAAGCACCGCCAAGTGCAAATGAAAAAGAGCTTTATATCTCGTTACTAGAACGTTTTTATGTTCCTTACCGACCAACGGACAGTGTCGCTAAATTACGTTATCAGACAATTCACTTATTCCGTGAATATAAGGTAAAAATGCTGATTATTGACGAATTTCATTCATTGCTTGTTGGAACCCCTCGTTTACAACGCCAAGTGATGAACGCGATTAAAATGTTGTGCAATGAGTTACAAATTCCGATTGTGGGCGTAGGTACAAAAGATGCAATCCGTGTTTTACACACCGATCCGCAGCACGCCAGCCGTTTTGATGTAGCGGAATTGCCAACATGGAAATTGGATAAGGATTTTCAAAAACTACTCTTCCAATTTCAAGGTATTTTGCCATTAAAGAAATGTTCTAATCTACAATCACCAGAGTTAGCAACAAAAATCCATACAATTTCAGGTGGTAACTTAGGGAACGTACATCGCTTATTAACAGCGTGTGCCGTTGAAGCGATTACAACAGGGACAGAACAAATTACATTAGATATTATCGAGCATAACTCATGGGTACAACCAACGCAGGGCTTACGAAAAATTATCGGGTAAAATCAGGGATTATCCGAACGCCACTTTATCCGAATGAAAGCATCAGTTCGTGGCTTATTCGTGCTGCCTTAGATTGCGGTACGGAGCCGATTACGTTTACAGGGTTTTATTGGGATAAGTGGCGATTATGGACCTATGATTTAGATAGAGGATTTGAACCGATAGCACCGCAGATTTATGAAGATATTACAGCATTATCACTTAATCAGCAGGTAAACTTAGCCAGTCATTCGCTTTATTCCGTGTTGAAATCAATTAACGGAGAAAACACGCTTATTAAAGGTCAAGCGAAGTGGGTAATTTCAAGAGGTTCACGCAATCGCTCATTCCGAGTCGGTCAATCTTATTGCCCTTGTTGCTTAGAGGAAACGCCTTATTTGCATAATGAATGGCGGTTTGTGTGGCACTTTGGTTGTTTGAAACATCAAGCTTTACTTGAGTCTAAATGCCCTTGTTGCGGCGAACTGTATCAACCGCATTTGCTTTCCGCAGAAAAACGACACTTAAATTACTGTCATCAATGTGGTGAGAAATTACAGGTTGTAACAACACCGCTTAATGAAGTAGAAATTGCAACGATGGAAACGCTTGATAACGTGTTTACAACTAATTCAGGTGAATGCTTTGGAAAACGTATAGCCGCGCAAATGTACTTTACTATATTGCGTTACTTCATCAATCTTATTCGGCGTGCAGCGGTTGCAAAATCCACTCACGCTTTTGCTAGATTTGTGGAACAATGTGGCATTTCTCAGTCGGAAATATGCCAAACTAAAACCGCCCTTGCGTTTGAGCAACTTCCTGTTGAAGAACGCAAGAATTTACTGGTAAACGCGGTAAAAATCCTTCAACTTTCTTATGAGGATATTGTTCAAGCTATTCAACAAAGCGGTATAACACAAAAAGCATTCACCTTTGAAAACTATCCTGCGGAGCTTAATATACTCTTTAAATATGTACCAGAAGGCAAAACTGTAAGCCGTAAGACAGTAACTAATAAATCTAAGACTGATTCTGTTTTAAGTCTAAACCATCAATGGGAACGCTTAAAACGGCAGTTAAAAATCGCAGCATGAAAATCACCAAGATTCGTTCTCAAAAGAGAAATAGTTGTTCTATTTGTGGTAAAGCTCAAGTAACACGAAAGTTCCAAGAGGAATATTATTGTGCGAATTGCTACGCCCAATGGTTTAAGAAAACGACTTGTAAGCGATGCGGACAACTAAAGCGTATTCACCGCGAGGGCGAACTTTGCCTTGAGTGTGAAAAATTAACGGATTGTGTACGCTGTGGTAAAGAAGCGGGTACATTTGAAATTGGCATGATAAGCCGTTATGGAGCAGTGTGTAATTCATGCGTTCGTTACTTCCGTGAAGAAAAAGAGTGTTCAGAATGCGGTAAAATGACACGCGATAGATACCGTTCGCCAGTAACGAATGAATCAGTTTGTTTACAGTGTTATCGCCGATATACTTTTGCAACTTGTAAGAATTGCCATCGTTATCGTAAGGTTTATAACCAAGATAAACAGTTATGCAAAAAATGTGACGAACGGTTACTTTCAACTTGCCCGAAATGCAAAGGTGAAATGCCATCTGGTTACGGTAATGTTTGCCCTGATTGCGCAAGACGAAGTTTATTGTTCAATATGATTCTCCTGAATGGACATATCTTGCGTAATAAAGCAGTTAAAACCGCCTACAAGAAGTTCATTTTTTGGTATATGCGAAAATGTGGTATCAGTGTCGCCTTGCACAAGGGATCAGATTTTATGCGGTTCTTCATTGATTGTGATGAAATTTGGCAACAAATCCCTGATTATGCAGAGCTAGTCACGCACTTTAAACCGAATGGACTACGAGCTAATTTAACTGTATTACGCTGGTTGCTTGATACAAATCAGATTATTATTGATGAAGCATTAAAAGATGATTTAGCGGAATTAGAACGCATACAAGCCCTCTTTAATAAACTCAAAGAGTCTGTTCCTTGTATCGCAAGTTATTATCAGAAATTGCAACGGCGATGTGACGAAGGGAAAACTTCTCTTAAATCGGTACGATTAGCCTTGCAGCCTGCGATAGACTTAATCAGCACTAACGAGATTACGGACTACCCGACACAAGACCAACTAAACCAGTATCTTGTGGGGAAATCAGGTCAAACAGCAGCTATAACAGGCTTTATCAATCATTTAAAATCGGAGTATCACCGAAAGCTTGAAATCGACCGTAAACTAATTCAGCAAATTAAAACTAAACAGCTTAAAAAGCGTTATTCGCAACGTTTAGTAGAACTCTACAAGCAAGAGGCATTAACTGTTGCTGAGCAAATGGAATTGGTTTCTGTTGTGTTATACAGTTTGCATGGTATCGAAATCAAAAAAAACAAAATAGCTACAATTTCACTGATCGATGGCATAGCTTATTATTGTGATGAAGATAGAAATTATTTTTTACCACAAGATATTATATGCAAATTAAAGGAGAAAAATAAAATGTAACATTTTTAAAATGTTACATTTTATTTTATTGTGCTTGTGTTGGTGGCTTGTCTCTTAACACTTTTTCATGAAAACGACAGAAGTGAATAGAGATTTTAAATAGAAACAGATAAAAACCGAACTGGCTTAGGGTAAACACCTTCTTAATTTCTTTAGATGATTTTTTAACTTGAAAATAATTCATCGGAAGAGAACGCACATCATCAAAGATAACTATTGATTCAGGAAAATTTCCGATTGTAGGAAGATAAAACAAAGATGTTACTTTTTGCTTTTTAATTGCCTCAAATTTTGAGTCTATTTGGCTTTCTGTAATTCCTTCATTTATCAACATATTCCTATATCTTTTTAGCTCTACAATAGGAGAAAAAAGAATATTTGGAGGTAAATCTCTTTTATTTTCTGTTGAAATATCACAACTATTGCTTAGTATTATCCCTGTCACTTTGCACTTTTTTGAGGTTACTACGTCAACAATATCCAATCCTTCCCATCCATCACCTTGTAATTCATCATTTGGGTAATATGACGTATAATAATTAATATTATTTGGGAAATCTTCTAAGTTCTTTACAAATCCATTTTTAGCATCTTTATCTTGTGTCAAATAAAATGGTATATGTTCAACAATATTATCTAAAATATTTGTATCCATAAAATCAATTAACTTTGGTATAAATCAAAAATATTATCAAACAACACCTTGGAGAACTCCTCTCCAAGAGACTCTTGCTCAGAAAGTAAACTTGCCAAAAATACATTCAAGTTGTTTAATATTTCATTTTCATTATGGTCCATTTTTTTATATATATTAGAGCTAATTGAATATGTTTCATCTATACTTTTAGATGAATATGAGCTAGATAATATATTATATTTGCTTTGATGATGTGAATTTGTTTTTTCTACATGATTAGAATCAATAGTACTATTTACTAGCAAAAGAGACAAAATCATATTAAGAAGAATAGAGTTTGTGCTGCTCGTTTTTGAGTTATAATTAATCATATACAGCTCCTAATTTCTTGTTAATAGTTTCTTCTTTAAGACAGCTAAAAAATATAGATTTACTTGTTTTATGAATTTCCTCTAAATCATTTTCTAAGTTGTCTTTTAATTGTTCAATAGTGCTGTTGTTAATTAGCTTGATTGAATCAATATCAATTATTACACCATTCTTTATGTTGTTTGAATCTTCATATGTTGCATTGGATATAATTTGAATTATATTCATTAAACCATTTTTTATAATATCCATTCTAATTTGATATGGTTGATTTTCTAATTTTTCACCTCCTATAGATAGGGATATATCAACCAAGTCAACTTGTTCCTCGATACTATCAGCTTCAATTAGATCAATATATTTAATTGAAAATCTTTCAATACTTTCAATTAAATCATTATTAATAAGTATTGATAATATTGATTTTATTTTTTCTTTAAAACTTCCCCAGCCTTTATATGGTAAAATGCAAGAGATGGAAATGCTATTATCACCAATTAGTACATAGTAATCTGATAACTTAACCCTAATTAGTGGGAGATATTTCATATTAGGTTCATTTTTTCGAATGAACTCTGGTATATCATACTGTGGTAATCTCTCTAAAGATTTTTCTTCATCTTTTATACTTGAAAACAAGATACCGGGAAAAATCCCAGATAAAGGGATGTTTTCTCTCGTAGCTAAACGACATTCGAAAATAGCATCGATTAATGGCTCTGCTTTAAGTTTGGTTGGTAAAGTCATAAAGTAATCCTAGCGTTGACATATAACGACATAGTTTGGATGTTAATTTATTGTACTGGGATTTTACCCTAAAAGGTATATCTATGCACATAAAACTACGGTTTTTTATGTGAAATTTATTATTTTTGCGATCTGGCTCGAAAAATTGAGACGCATTTCTCGACTGAAGTTGCTTAACTGTTAAAGTGCCGTCCAGTTATTAACTTATCTACTAACTGGAGAAACACAATGAACAGTACAAAAAACTCAACCCTAAAAGCTCAATTTAAACAATGGCTTGAGGAAGAACAGAAAACCGATGAGATGATCGTATTTGCTACTATACCGCACATTTTAAGACGGTTTGATAAGCGATTAGCGATTATTAAAGGAAATCGGCTTGAGAAATGTTATCTAAGCGAGTGGAGAAAGTTATTTAGGATAGATAGAGAAATATATTGAATAGTTTAATATTATAGGGTGAATTTCACCCTATAATATTAAGTATAAGGACCTAGAAATCTTGAACCATTCAAGTGAATCATATGCGTTGGGTTGTTAGCAATCCATACATCAGTTTCCCAAGCCAAATCATTGCTAAATCGTGTAAATGTTTTTCTATCAGGGAATGCTGATATAAATATTAATCCTGCACTAGAATCTTGAATAAAATCAGAACAATGAATGTTGGCATTGTATTCTTTCATATTCAGTGTTAAGAACTTAACCATAACTGGATCAATTTCCCAGCAATCTATTTGACTAAGGTTTGATTTTCTTTTTATTACAGGTACGGTTAATGAGCCAATTCCAGCTCCACAATCGAGAAATGACTTACCTTCCCCATTATCCATGTCAAAAAGGTCAGCCATGTATTCAGATACAATAGAGGGGGGCATAAATTGAGCAAATTTGTCTTTATTCACCAATTCTTTATTTGCAATTAATCTTAATTTATCCATTTTAAATAAGGTATTTATTCATAATATTAAGTAACTACTGATTATATTCAGATTGGATTAATATTACATGAAATATTTTCTTGTATTCGAGCATGGATCATCTTTAATTCCATATCCTGAACACCCCCAAAACTTACCGAATTTCCCTTCTCTTAATCGCATAGGGCGACCACATTTATCACAGATTGGGAACGAGTTTTGACAATTCGGATTTTGACAAATGCTCATGCTCGCTGTATCAATTGAAGGGGAGCCGCATTTTTCACAAATTCTAGGTGAGGAACGACAAACAGATCCTGATGTACAGGAATAAAAGTTACCAAATTTCCCAGCTTTTAACACAAAGTACCCAGTGCTACATACAGGACACTTAAAGATTTTTCTATATTTACTTTTGAACCCATCGGAAACAATATCGAGTTTATACTGTGGAGATAATAACTCATTAATAAATTCCGATGGAGCATTCACATCTGCAATTAAGTAACTTTCTTTTTTAGCTCGCGTTAAAGCTACATAAAAGAGACGGCGTTCTTCTGAATGAGGGTAATCATCAAGCGTTGGTAACAATGCTTCGATAACAGCTTCTTCTTTATTTTCATTCGGGAAACCTGTTTTACCTTGAAAGAATCCTAGTAAGATACAATAATCAGCTTCCAATCCCTTAGAACCATGAAAAGTCCAAAACTTCACATTTTGGTCTTTAATGACATCTTTAGCTTCTTTGATTAGGTATCTGTATCTTGCAAGGACTGCAATCGATGCATCTGGATTCTGCTCACGGATTTTTTTGTAAATCTCGAATGCTTTTAAACTGATGTTGTTTTGTTTCTCTCCATTTTTTACAATGAAAGAATCATGTAAATGAATACAGGATTCGTTTACTTGAGTATGAGTTACAACATTCTTTTTGTACTGTTCAGGATTTTGCATAATAAAATGCCCAGCGGTATCAGCAATACTATTATTGTAACGATAAGTTTTTTCTAATTTACTCAGTGTATGAGATCCAATCATTTTATTGAATTGAGTTGTCACTTCTAATTTACCACCAGAAAAGCGATAAATAGACTGCCAGTCATCACCAACAACAGTCCAAATTGGTCTAGGTCCTTTTTGGTAAATTTCTTTTAATAACTCTAAACGAGCCATTGAAATATCTTGAAATTCATCTACTAAAATATGTTTCCATTTAGGTTTAAAACTGCCGTCTTTAATCAAGGATGTTGCCTGTAAAATCATATCGTCAAAATCAATTTCTTGAGCATCATTTAATTGTTTTACATAAGCATCGTGAATACGCATTAAAAGTGTGGCGTACTCTTTAGCATACACGATCTTTGCATCAGTCAGACGTTTTAAAACTTGAGCATAATTTAATCTTTCTGTACGAATAGCCTGCAAGCATTTCAAGTATCTATTTTTTCCTTCTTGAAAGATACCTGATTTTTCCAGCGCATCTCTTAATTCTTTATCTGTTCTAGGTCGGATAGCGATGAATTGTTCTTGCATTAACTGTTCTAAACGTTTATATAGATTATTCTCAGTCCAATTGTAATGGTATGTTTCAAGCAAAATTGTATTATGCTCTTGATGTAGTAAACGCTTTTTCTCAATATCAGCATTGTATTTTACTGAATCAATATCAGGACGAGTTCTACCTTGTCGATCAATACCAAAATGTTCTAGGTAAACACCATCTCCCAATCCAAAATCAGGTTTATAATCAAATCCAATCTCAATTCGTCTTTTTGATACATATCTAGGTTCGTATTCATACTGAATACCATTCATAAATAACCAGTTCGCAATAAGTAGTTCTTGATATCCTCTGACACGCTCACCTTGTAAGGTTCTATATTCATTATCTCGAATATACCTATCGTATTCCCCTTTAGTTTTAAATTGGAATGGATCGACAGGTTGATAAGATAATAATAAGAATAAAGGTAAATTATCAGGATCTTCCTTAATATAATTCTCTAGCCATTTAGTAAACCATAAATCTAATTTGGCGGTATCTTCTACAAACTTAGATAGACGGACTGATTTTCCGCAACTTTTAATGATATTACGCCCCAGAGCATGAAAAGTTGATATGCTTGGCGGTACAGCCAATTCTAAGTTAGCTTGTTTTGCACGTTCTTCTAATCGTTCTGTTAATTCTGTTGCAGCATCTTTGTTGTAAGCAAGAATAAGTATTTCATCGTTTGTGGCTTTTTCTGAATCAATTAAATCAAGTGCCTTAGCAACCATCACTGATGTTTTTCCAGTACCAGCAGCAGCTAATACCATATTAATATCATTGTTTCGAATAACAGAAAGTCTTTGCTGTTGCGTCAATGGGTTTGATTCAACTACATCGAAAAAATCCTTCCGAGATTTTAAGATATTTTCTTCATAATCTTTTCTTACTTGCTCTTTATTTAGTCCATTAGAGTCAAAGTTAGAACAAATATAATCTAATTTCCTAATCAAATTACTACTGAAGTGTTTATTAAAAATCTCTTTATCGTCAGAGTATCTTGCAACAATAGGTTTTAATTTATCATTTAGTTGTGGTATATCAGAGTCTCTTAGGAACTGTTTTTGAGTAAGAGTATCAAAATCATCAGTAATAAACTTAAATCTATTTTCAATATTATTTGCAATAACCGCTTCTAATTTCTTATGAAAAAGATCAATATTCTTTTTTGATAAAAATCTGAACGAAATATCTGAATCATTTAACTTAAAGCTAATACCATTCCCTAATAAACTCTTACTAAGAGTAGGAAAATACTTTATATCCTTGATTGCATAGTGATTTACATCACCATTCTTAGACGTGCATGAGATCCCATCGCAATTTAGTTCTGCTTTTTTTAATTTTCCAAAAAGTTTACCTATAAAATTAGGGTTTATAGTTAGATTATTCTGTTCGTTATTCATAATAATTAAAATTTATAGTTAGAGTATTAATAAGTATTTTATTGGGCTTCCATTTCATATTCATTGCCATCTTCATCAATGACAATCATTACGCCATTACGGATCCATTCAGCATCAGCGTACACCTCGTCGCCATTTTCATTGGTGATTGTGCAATCGCCATATTTGCCTGTCATCGTACAGTCTCCATAAGCACCTGAACCATTCATATCTTCTACGTTATAATTGTAGGTGTAAGGTCCTGAATTACCCAAACGGTAGTTGTACATGTAACGGGGGTCTTGATGGAAAGTTGAATTTCCATACTGAACATTGTTATAGGTATTATGGTTATATTGGTTACTATAATTGGCATAGCTTGTGCCTGAAGCGACTAAAAATAGTAGTGTGAAAATTTTATTCATTGTAATTCCCTAAAATTTAGATAATGTTTTGTGTGTGAGCTTACTAATTGCGTTAAACGCCCAATTACTACTTTCCGCCGATGGATGTCTGAAAGTGGCAATCTTCATTTCTTCCTTATTCTGCTGCAAAATATATTCAGTCGGTAGTTGTTCTGAATGAACTACTTCACTGATGATTTCTGCTAATTTACTATCCAGAATATCATCTAGTGTAATGAAATCTTCCCCATTACTTTCTTTATAAGCAATACCACTCATTGAGATATCGTGTGATTTTTGAGAAAAATCTACAATATAGAATTTTTCATCACCTAACATTATACGAATTACTAATGCAATTTCAGGGTAAGCAAATGCAGTATCATTTTCTAGTGATAGGAATACTAATTTATCATCATTTCGGAAACCCAGCTTAGGGGTAAACCAGTGTGCTTGTCCTCCATTGAGCAAAGCAAAGTCTTGTGCCATATCCCAAAGTCGAAAGAGCTTTATATCTTTATTTTCACTCTCACTATCAAGGAAACAAGCAGCCAATCCAACTTTACCTTCCTTACCATAGTGATCGCCAAATCCTAGTTCGCCGATGTCTTTAGGTTGCATTCCTTTAGATTGATTAGAACCACCATTCTGGTTTTGAAAATTAACCGTATTAATAATTCTTTTTCGACCTAACTCTTCAAATCTCTTTTTGATACTTTGTGATGTTCTATTATTAGGTTCTTCATTTGTAATTTTATTACCGAGATATTCTATATTTACGTCTCTTTTATACGTTTTGATAATGGCTTTTTTATTCCCACTTGTTTGGGAATTTTCTTCATCTACTTTTTTAGTATGATGCAACACAAGAGTAATATCATCGCCAATAGGTTGATTTATTCCTGTAATTTCTGCACATAAAACAACATCATCTAATTCAATACCACGAATTTTGAACTGTACTTCTTGGTCGTGCCAAAATTGAACTTTTACAGGCTTATGACTTTCGTCTGAAACCTTGATTTCATTATTAAGAGACTTGGTTCGAGATAGTGCAACAGAATTATCATATTTTAGATGGTAAAGGAAAATTGCGTCTTTCTTCACAAAATATTTTGGTAGAACAACGTGCTTTTCAGGATACAAAAATGGCTCATTCTCATCTAAATAAAGTCGATTTTTAACCTCACCCCAATTGTAAGCTGTTAAAATTCTTTTTATATCTGCCGATAACCCATAATGAGAACAGAAAAGATGTAATGGATGAATAATAAAATCTCTGTCATTTTGCTTAATTTTGATAAATAGATTTTGATCGTATTTGTAGTTGTTACGATCCGATTCAATCGTGTATGCATTGGGCGAGAATGGTTTATTGTATTCGTGTTTTTCTTTATCATAGAAAGGCTGATAGCTTACGTTATCTCTTTTTCCTTCAAATGCTTGATTAGCTGTAATAATGTATTCTTTAAGTTTTACTTGTTTTATTGCTTTACCCTCTTTCCAAACGCTACCGATAAAGAAATAATGAAGAATGTTAATAGGTACAGTAATGTACAAAACACTTAAATAGGTAAACTCTCCTTTCTTGTAGGTAGGATTTCTTAGATTTACTAATTTAACTTTAACGTATGCCTGAGAGTTCTTTTGATGAAAAATGAAACTACTATCGTACCAAACAACGATATATTCGTAATCAGGAAAATACCAACTACTACCTTTAATTGGTGGAACAGGGCGCGGATTTAAATTTGCGTAGTCACTCGGAAATTTGATTTGATTAAAGAATGCTGAAAAATCAGGGCAGAAACCATCATAAGGTTCATAGGTGAAGGTGTTTGTAATAAGCTCATCTACGAATGGCATAATCTACTTCCTTTTCAGTCACTTAAATAGGTAAGTAAATTATAAATGATTTGGATTATAAGGCGACAATTATTTGTATCGTTTGACAGTTATTTGTAATTTTAACATCCTCCACCTACTAAGGCTGGCAAAGAGGCACTATGATGTGGTGCTCGAAACGGTCGTTGTTTCCAGTTATGAAAATTTAATTCATTTTGTACTAAACTCGTAACCGAAGCGGTTTCAATGGCTTCTGAATCAGTCATTTCAGGGAGTAATGCGGTGAGACGACTTGCTAACATAGTTTTACCTGTACCGGGAGGACCTAAAAAGAGTAGGTTGTGCTGACCTGCGGCAGCTATTGTTAGTGCTCGTTTCGCATGTTGCTGACCAATAATATCCGTCAAATCTAAGTGATTTTTAGCTGAAAATCTGACCGCACTTTCTTGTACAAGTAATGAGGCCAAAGGTAATTTATCTTGATTATTTAAGAATTGCACGACCTCTAAAAGGTTTTTAGCGAAATAAGTCTCTTGCTCTGAGACAAGCGACGCCTCATTGGCATTTTGATAAGCGATAATGGGGGCTCGTTTGGCTTTTTGTGCCGCTAAAATGGCGGGGATCACGCCGTGTACACCACGTAATTCACCTGTTAATGCGAGTTCACCAACGAATTCAAATTGTTTTAAACGGCTACTATCTAATTGATCTGATGCAGCCAAAATACCTATCGCAATGGGTAAATCAAATCGTCCCCCTTCTTTGGGTAAATCAGCCGGTGCAAGGTTGACGG
>ERZ772807.1018-NODE-1018-length-16034-cov-3.723137_pt1 | contig 16034 bp, 14 predicted proteins | sample MGYA00511472_ERZ772807 | MGnify/ENA primary metagenome ERZ772807 (study PRJEB29015, sample SAMEA2737947) | human oral metagenome | biome: human oral; feature: human-associated habitat; material: dental | place: China | collected 2039 ...
TGCTCAAGGATATGCTTGCCGATCCCAAGGTGAACATCATGTATGCTGCTAAGTATGCCCGCTCGCAGAATGCCTACAAGCGTGCGATCGGAGCGAACTTCGGTATCGAGAAGAACAACTTCAAGGCCACCAAGCAACAGGAGATGGAGTCGCTACTCGAATGGTCTAAGGCGAACGCTCCTAAGTCCTACCGATCCTATGCAGATGCCATCGCTACCATCGACAAGGCGATCGCTGGACGCAGGGATATGCGCCGTCAGTTCTGGTATCTGGATGAAGGTCTCTGGCAGGCCATCGAAGCAACTCGTGCCCCTGGAGCAGACGATCCTCTGACCGCTACAGATCGAGCCTTCCTTGCCTATAATAACAAGGACTACCTCCCCGCCCTCGACGCCAAGATCGCTAAGGCAGAGCTCGCCGAATATACCCGCCAGATCGACCGCAAGGACTGGCCCGAAGCGATCGCCGACGGGATAGATCAGTTCGGCTCGGTAGAGTCCTATGTCGATGTGATGTTCGCTCAGTCGACCTTCACCACCCCCGAAGGCTTCGAGGCGTTCAAGAAGCTAAGTCCTAAGGAACAGCAGGTCGTCCTCTCCACCGACCTGATGTCCCGCTTTGCTGCTTCGGTGCGCACCAAGCGGGAGCAACTCACCAAGGCGCTCCGTGCCTTCGACAATCCTATTGACCTGGCTCGTCGCACCTATGTCGGTGGTATCCTAGCACAGCGTGGGGCAGACAACCTCTGGCCCGATGCCAATAGCACCCTGCGCTTCACCTTCGGGAACGTCCGTGGCTATTCGCCCGTTGACGGGGTGGAATACCAAGTACCCACGACGCTCCGTGGGGTGATGGAGAAGGAGGATCCCTCTTCTTGGGAGTTTGCCGTCCCAGCCCGCCTCAAGGAGATTTACGCCAAGCAACTCTATGGTGCTGGTCAGCGCTGGGCCTTCAAGAACGCCTCCGGTGGCTATGAGATGCCCGTGAACTTCGCCGCTACTACTCACACCACGGGAGGGAACTCCGGTAGCCCTGTCTTCAATAAGTACGGTGACCTCATCGGGATCAATTTCGACCGCAACTGGGAGGGTGTCGGTGGCGACATCCAGTACCTACCCTCCTATCAGCGCAGTATCATCTGCGACATCCGCTACGTGCTCCTGCTCATCGACCAGCTCGGTGAGTGTCCTCGTCTCATCGACGAGCTCTCGCTCGTCTCACGGCGATGAATGCCTCTCACGACCAGCGCCCTCATCTCGTCGTCCTCTCTGGGGCGGGGATGAGTGCCGAGAGTGGTCTCTCCACCTTCCGAGATAGCGACGGTCTCTGGGCCGGGCACAATGTCCAGGAGGTAGCCAGCATCGAGGGCTGGGAGCAAGATCCCCAGCGGGTGCTCGACTTCTACAACATGCGCCGTCGGGAGTTCGTCGGGGCTGAGCCCAACGAAGGGCATCGCCTCCTGGCCGAGCTGGAGCGTCGCTATCGGGTGACCATCGTGACGCAGAATGTCGACGACCTACATGAGCGGGCGGGAAGTACCCACGTCATCCACCTCCACGGCGAGCTGATGAAGAACCGCTCCGTGCGCAATGCTCGTGTGACTTATCCCGCCGAGGGAGCGACGCTGGAGCTTCACGTGGGGGACTTAGCGCCCGACGGCTATCAGCTCCGTCCCTTCATCGTGTGGTTTGGTGAAGAAGTTCCCGAGATGATCCCCGCTATCGAAGCTACGGAGCGGGCGGATCTCTTCCTAGTCATCGGCACTTCGCTCGAGGTCTATCCAGCGGCGGGCCTCCTAGGCTACGTGCCTCATCGTGCGCCTGTCTACTGCATCGACCCCAAGCCCGTGCGAAGTAGTTACCGCCCCGATCTCATCCATTTCGAGACGGGAGCGACCGAAGGGATGCGCCGCCTCTATGACCTGCTGATGAAGTAGCTTTTTCCTTCTTCTTTCACCCCTCTTCGGAAGCCCCGATATCCGCTCTCGGATGTCGGGGCTTCTGTTACTTTTTCTCCCCACCCTTCGACCCGTCGAAAGCCCGCTTCCAGGCGCCCTTTCTCGCCCCTTCTCCACGGAGCGGAAAAACGACCTACGGTAGGTCGCCTTACCGACCCACGGTAGGTCGTCGATGCGACCCACAGTAGGTTTTTTCGGCAACCTACCGTAGGTTCCCCTTTCCCCCTCCCCGAGAGTCCTGTCGCTACCGCATAGGTTGAGGGCGGTCGAACCTCCTTCGGCGGGGCACATGAATTGCCGTATCTTTGCCCCTATACATATTAAGCTATTGAGATGCGATTTATGACTTCCTTGCGCTGGGCTCTGCCCGTGGCGCTCCTGCTTAGTGGCGAACTCTTCGCTGGCTCGACTTCTGCCCTTCGGACGAAGCTCACCCTTCGTCCCGATAGTGGCTACCGACGGGCATTCACGTATTTCTTCGATCGGCCCGCTCGGGATATGATGGAGGAGCTCCCCTTGGGCAATGGGCGCCTCGGGATGCTCTCCGACGGCGGGATTCAGACCCAAACGATCACGCTCAACGAGAGTTCGATGTGGAGCGGTTCGGTGGATTCGACCGCATGGAATCCCGAAGCCGTCAAGCACCTTCCTGCCATCCGTCAGCTTCTGCTCTCAGGCAAGCCCAAGGAGGCCGAAGACCTGATCTACCGCACCTTCGTCTGCGGAGGAGAGGGGAGTGGTCGTGGGAATGGGGCGAATGTCCCCTATGGGAGCTACCAAGTCGGGGGCTTCCTTCGACTAGGGTGGGGGAAGGCGCCTTCGCCTAGTCGCTACCGCCGAAGCCTCAGTCTCACCGAAGGGGTGAGTGAGGAGACCTTCGACGTCGGTGCTCAGCCCTATCGCACCAAGCGCCTCTACAGCGCCTTCGGCCGAGATGTGCAGGTCGTGAGTCTCACCAACCACAGCGATGAGTCCAGACGTGATACCCTTCGCCTAACCCTTGACCGACCCGAGCACGGGCGCTCTCGTGTAGGAGCGGGCTATCTCATGCTCACCGGTCAGCTCCCCGATGGGCGTGGGGGCAAGGGCCTTCGCTACGCCATCGTCGTGCGCCCCGTCCTGCCCCAAGGCGGGAAGCTCATCGCTCGGGAGAGCGAACTGCTCATCGTCGATGCGCCTCAGGTCGACCTCTACATCGCACACAATACCAACTACTATAATAAGCGCTCTGCGCTCGTAGCCCTCGGCGTGGAGCAACTCCTCGAAGCCGAAGCCCTCGGCCGTGAGTCGAAGCTCTTCGAAGAGCATAAGCGCCAGTTCTCCGCCCGTATGGATCGGGTGAAGTTCCACCTCGACGGCGGGGATGCTTCTCGCTTGGGTCTTCCCATAGATCAGCGCCTCACAGCCTACCACGAGAATCCTGAGGCTGACCCTGCCCTAGCGAGTCTCTACCTCCAGCTGGGGCGCTACCTCCTCATCTCCAGCACCCGTCCCGGAGCTCTGCCACCCAACCTGCAGGGGCTCTGGACAGAGACGATCCAAGCTCCTTGGAACGGCGACTATCATCTAAATATCAACCTGCAGATGAACTATTGGCCTGCAGAGAAGGGAGCCCTCCCCGAGACCGTCAGTCCGCTGACCGACTGGATCGAGCGTATCGTCCCCTCGGGAGAGAAGACCGCCCGCACCTTCTACGGCGCTAAGGGCTGGGTGACGCACGTGCTGGGCAATGTATGGCAGTTCACCGCCCCTGGGGAGCACCCTAGTTGGGGCGCTACGAATACCTCCGCGGCTTGGCTCTGTGAGCACCTATTCAACCACTACCGCTACAGCCAAGATCGCTCTTATCTCGAGCGAATCTATCCCGTGATGCAGGGCGCTGCTCGCTTCTTCCTCACGACTCTCGTCCGAGATCCGAAGACTCAGTACCTGGTCAATGTGCCGACCACTTCACCTGAGAATAGCTACTACACGCCTGAGGGGCAGGAGGTAGCAGTCGCTGCGGGCTCGACCATGGATAATCAGATCCTCCGAGAGCTCTTCACGAACACCCGTGAGGCAGCGCTCCTGCTCAAGCGAGACCGTACCTTCGTCGACAGCCTTGCTACGGCACTTCGCTCACTGAAGCCTACGACGCTTGGCCCTGACGGGCGTATCATGGAGTGGATGGAAGACTTCAAGGAAGTCGACCCGCACCACCGTCATGTCTCCCATCTCTATGGGCTCTTCCCCGCCAGTGAGATCACGCCGAGTGGGACACCTGAGCTCGCTGAAGGGGCACGGAAGACCCTAGAGGCTCGTGGCTCGAGCAGTACTAGCTGGTCGATGGGCTGGAAGGTGAACTTCCATGCACGCCTCGGGGATGCTTCGGGTGCGTATGACGTACTGAATATGCTCCTTCGCCCTGTGGGGGCAATTGATCCGAAGACGAATCATCCCTATGGAAGCGGTACGCATCCCAACCTCTTCAGTTCGCATCCTCCCTTCCAGATCGATGGTAATTTCGGTGGAGCTTCAGGGATCATGGAGATGCTCCTCAGCAGTGAGGCAGGTGTCCTTCATCCGCTACCTGCCCTACCGAAGGCATGGCAGACGGGTCAGATCGAGGGCCTACGTGTCGTGGGGAATGCTATCTGCTCGCTTGCTTGGAGAGATGGGGAGCTCGAGCGTCTGGAGCTCGTAGCCGGAAGTCCCTACCGCCACGTCCTTCTCCTACCGAATGCGGGGCAGGGCTATGAGCTTCGCCTCAATGGGCGTGCGCTCGCTCCGAAGGCACTTCTCCGTGCGGGGCGTCTCCACCTTCCCCAGCTGAAGGCCGGCGACCGTCTGGAGGTCGTCAAGAAGAGCTCAAAAAGAGACCTACGGTAGGTCGCCGAAAAAACCTACGGTAGGTCGGCGAACCGATCCACGGTAGGTCGCAGAGACGACCTACCGTAGGTCGTTTTAGCGACCCACCATAGGTCGCAATTTTCACCCATCAGCACGATGTCAAAAAAGGCTTCGGAGGCTATTTGCCTCCGAAGCCTTATCTTTGTGCATCCTATCGTATAGTCAGTAGCTTATGGTCATCAAGTCGGCAGAGTTCGTCATCAGCAATAGTCAGGTCAGCAAGTGCCCCACGACGGGCCTCCCTGAGTATGCCTTCATTGGGCGCTCCAATGTGGGGAAGTCCTCCCTGATCAATATGCTTACGGGGAAGAAAGGTCTGGCGATGACCTCGCAGAAGCCAGGGAAGACCCAGCTCATCAATCACTTCATCATCAATGGAGCTTGGTACCTGGTGGACCTGCCAGGCTATGGCTACGCCCGCCTGAGCAAGGACGGTAGGGAGAAGCTCAAGACAATGATCGAAGACTATACGCTGGAGCGGAAGGAGCTCGTCTGTCTCTTCGTACTCGTTGACTCCCGTCATGAGCCACAGAAGATCGACTTAGAGTTCATCCAATGGCTGGGGGAGGAGGGTGTACCCTTTGCCCTCGTCTTCACTAAGGCCGATAAGCTCACTAAGGGACGTCTCGCGGCGAACCTTGACGCCTACAAAGCTCGCCTCCTAGAGGAATGGGAGGAGCTCCCCCCGATCTTCGTCACCTCCTCGGAGCAACAGCTCGGGCGGGACGAACTGCTTAGCTACATCGAAGGCATTAACACTACCCTATAATAGATCACTCAAAGAAGATCATGAAAGGAATCATTCTCGTAACAGGTGGTACCGGCTACATCGGCTCCCATACCACGGTAGAGCTTATCCAAGCAGGCTACCAAGTCATCAGCATCGATAACCTCTCCAACTCCAACATCGAAGTCCTCGATGGGATCGAGGCAATTACGGGTATTCGCCCGATCTTCTACGAAGCAGATTGCAACGACGAGGCGGTCATCGAGCACATCTTCAAGACGCACCCCGGGATCCAGGGGGTTATTCACTTCGCAGCGAGCAAGGCTGTAGGTGAGTCCGTGCATAAGCCACTCCATTACTATAAGAACAACCTCCTCTCGCTCATCGTCCTGCTGGAGGCTATGCAGCGTCACGGCACGAAGGGGATCGTCTTCTCCTCCTCCTGTACCGTCTACGGTCAGCCAGAGATCTTGCCCGTGACCGAAGAGGCTCCTATCCAGGTCGCCCTCTCACCCTACGGCAATACCAAGCAGATCAACGAAGAGATCCTCAGCGATGTGGTCTATGCCGGTGTCCCCTACAAGGTCATCCGTCTGCGCTACTTCAACCCCATTGGAGCCCACCCATCGGCGCTCATCGGTGAGCTACCCAACGGCGTGCCTCAGAACCTCATCCCCTACCTGACGCAGACCGCCGCAGGCCTTCGCCAGCAACTGAGCGTCTTCGGTGATGACTACAACACCCCCGACGGCTCTTGCATCCGTGACTACATCAATGTGGTAGACCTAGCGAAGGCACATGTCGTAGCGATCGAACGTATGCTCGATGAGCACTCCGGAGCCGAACCCCTAGAGACCTTCAACATCGGTACCGGCCGTGGTGTCAGCGTACTGGAGCTGATCCGTACCTTCGAAGCCGTCACTGGGGTCAAGGTGCCTCACAAGATCGTCGGCCGTCGTGAAGGTGATATAGAGAAGGTCTGGGCTGACCCAACGAAGGCCAACACCGTCCTCGGCTGGGAGGCTAAGGAATCCCTAGCAGATACCCTGCGCTCAGCATGGGCCTGGCAGCAACACCTCATCGAGAAAGATAAGTAATACTACCAAGTAAGGAGAGGGGTAGGGCATCAGCCTTACCCTTCCCTTTCATTTTATAGATACAGATAGACTGGATGAAGAAGAACTTCAAGCGTACCCTCATCACCGCCGCCCTGCCCTATGCCAACGGCCCCGTGCACATCGGGCACCTCGCCGGCGTCTACATACCCTCCGATATCTATGCTCGCTACCTGCGTCTCAAGGGCGAAGAGGTGCTCTTCGTCTGTGGAAGTGATGAGCATGGCGTCCCCGTCACCATCAAGGCAAAGAAGGAGGGCATCAGCCCCCAGGACGTCGTAGACCGCTACGATGCGATCATCCGCAAGTCCTTCGCAGACTTCGGGATTACCTTTGATATCTACGGACGTACGACGAGTGCTACGCACCGAGAGCATGCCTCTGAGATCTTCCGTACGATCTATGACAAGGGGGGCTTCGTCGAGGAGGAGAGCGAGCAGTACTACGATCCTGAGGCGAAGCAGTTCCTCGCTGACCGCTACATCACCGGTACGTGCCCTCGCTGTCAGTATGAGCGTGCCTACGGAGACCAGTGTGAGCACTGCGGGTCGACGCTCAACCCTACCGACCTCATCCACCCCAAGAGTGCTATCTCAGGGGCAACACCGGAGCTTCGCAAGACGAAGCACTGGTACCTCCCGCTGGACAAGCATGAAGCCTTCCTACGTGAATGGATACTCGAGGGGCACAAGGAATGGAAGACGAATGTCTACGGGCAGTGTAAGAGTTGGCTCGACGGAGGGCTACAGCCTCGTGCTGTGAGCCGTGACCTCGACTGGGGTATTCCTGTGCCTGTTGAAGGGGCTGAAGGTAAGGTGCTTTATGTATGGTTTGATGCGCCGATTGGCTACATCAGCAACACCAAAGAGCTTTGCGACAATGAGCCGGAGAAGTTTGGTTCGTGGGAGAAATGGTGGAAAGATCCCGATACCCGCTTAGTACATTTCATTGGAAAAGACAACATTGTGTTCCACTGTATCATCTTCCCGACAATGCTTAAAGCCCATGGTGACTATATACTTCCCGACAATGTACCGGCCAATGAGTTCTTAAATCTCGAGGATGACAAGATATCTACGAGCCGCAACTGGGCTGTTTGGCTCCACGAGTACTTGCAAGAGCTGCCTGGAAAGCAGGATGTGCTGCGCTATGTACTTACGGCAAACGCTCCCGAAACCAAGGACAACAACTTCACTTGGAAGGATTTTCAGGAACGCAACAACTCAGAACTCGTGGCCATCTACGGCAACTTCGTCAACCGTGCCCTGCAACTGACGAAGAAATACTGGGCAGGTGTGGTTCCCGCTTGTGGCGAATTGCAGGATGTTGACCGTGCTGCACTCAATGAATTCAAGGATGTAAAGGAGAAGGTTGAGGCCTACCTTGATGTCTTTAAGTTTCGCGAAGCACAGAAAGAAGCCATGAACTTAGCCCGCATCGGCAATAAATATATCACCGAATGTGAGCCTTGGAAGGTGTGGAAGACCGACCCGAAGCGCGTTGAGACCATTCTCTATATCTCGCTTCAATTAGTTGCCAACCTTGCCATTGCATTCGAACCGTTCCTTCCCTTCTCTTCAGAGAAGCTCCGAAAGCTTATCAATATGGTGTCGTTCGATTGGAGTGAGCTTGGAAACACCAATCTCTTAAAGGCTGGTCATCAGCTTGCAGAGCCAGAGTTACTGTTTGATAAGATTGAAGATGACGTCATTCAGTATCAGCTCGACAAGCTTGCTGCCACCAAGAAAGCCAATGAAGCCGCTGCTTATAAAGCCGAACCGATAAAGAAAGAAGTGGCTTTCGACGACTTTGAGAAATTGGATATCCGCGTGGGTCACATCAAAGACTGCCGGAAAGTGAAGAAGAGCAAGAAGCTTCTGCAGTTCACTATCGACGACGGAAGCGGCACAGACCGCACCATTCTCAGTGGTATTGCAGCCTATTATGAGCCGGAACAGCTCGTTGGTAAAGATGTTCTTTTCGTGGCAAACTTTGCTCCTCGCAAGATGATGGGCATTGAAAGTCAGGGGATGATCCTTAGTGCTGTCAACTTTGACGGCAGTCTCTGCGTCACAACAACGCTCAACAAGGTGAAGCCCGGAAGTCAGGTCGGATAGAAACAAGAGGCAACATCCTACACGTTTTCCAACAGTTTGGAGAACGGATTACAGGCTATTGATTGTAAATTAAATTCAAACAAGATTTGCATTTGCCTCTCAAAAACATTATCTTTGTGTCGGGGAAAGTCCAAACGGGCTTTCCCCTTTCTCATGCCTTTTGGCGAAAGGTCTTGCAATCTGCGCGAAAAGACACTGTAATCAGCGTCAAAACAGTGTGTAATCAGCATCAAATTACGATGCAATTTGCGTCATCTTGTAAACCGATATGATAAGGGCTTTGAACATTTCTTGAAGGATTTTTTCTTCCTTTCCTTGGCTGATATAGCTTTGTCCGATATAGGCCAGCAGGCTTTCCTCCGTGGTTAACGGAGACTTAGGTGCCCTACTTGTCTGCGTCTTCACAAGGTTTCGGATGCTGTCAGGACGTGATGCGCACAGGTCTTTGATGCGCTTCCAATCGGACGTATCAAAGCTTTTGTGTTCCTGGGCAGTACCGATAAGCGTACAAAAGAGAAGTAGAAAGGGGATCAGATATTTCTTCATGTGAGATCATTTGGGATCGATGAAGCAAATATACAAAAAAGTCTGCAAGGCAAAGTGTCTTGCAGACTTTTTCTATTGAAATGTAGATGAATTCTTACTTGACGGTGATGAGATAATAGTTCTTCTTTCCGCGCTGCACAAGGAGATATTTTCCATCGATAAGGTCATCGGTTGTGACAAGCTGATCAAAGGCAGAGAGTTTCTCCTTATTCAAGCTGACACCACCTCCTTTGACGAGTTTTCTCATCTCACTCTTGCTGGGAAAGATGTCCATTTCCTCTTGATTGAACACGTCTACAGCCGGAGAACCGAGCAATGAGCGGTCAACTGTGTAATGAGGCACGTCTTTGAAGACATCATTCAGCGTGGCTTCATCAAGTTGTGCAAGGCTATCCTTGGTGGCTTTCCCAAAGAGTATGTTGCTGGCGGCAATGGCCATATCGAGGTCTTCCTTGGAATGTACCATGGTGGTAACCTCTTTTGCAAGTCTCTTCTGCAAGATACGGCGTCCGGGATCCTGCTGATGATCGGCTATAAGAGCATCAATGGTCTCCTTGTCGAGGTCAGTAAAGATTTTGATATAGCGCTCGGCATCACTGTCGCTGACGTTCAACCAGAACTGATAGAAGGCATATGGCGTGGTACGATTACGGTCGAGCCATACGTTTCCGCTCTCCGTTTTACCGAATTTCCGCCCATCTGCTTTCGTAATCAATGGGCAGGTGAGGCAGAACGCTTCGGCTTCATTGCCCAAAGTGCGGCGGATAAGTTCCGTGCCTGTGGTCATATTCCCCCATTGGTCGTTGCCACCGAGCTGCAGACGAACGCCATGATGCTGATAGAGATAAAGGAAATCGTAGCCCTGAAGCAGCTGATAGGTGAACTCTGTGAATGAAAGTCCGTCGCGAGCTTCACCATTCAAGCGCTTCTGTACACTGTCTTTGGCCATCATGTAGTTGACAGTGATGTGCTTTCCCACCTCTCTTGCGAAATCAAGAAAAGTGAAATCTTTCATCCAGTCATAGTTATTGACGAGCTCGGCCTTGTTAGGTTCGTTGCCATCGAAGTCGAGAAACTTCGCCACTTGCTTCTTGATAGCTTCTTGGTTGTGGTAGAGAGTCTTGGTGTCAAGCAGGTTTCGCTCCTGGCTCTTACCCGAAGGGTCGCCAATCATGCCTGTTGCTCCGCCCACAAGCAGATAGGGTTTGTGGCCGCAACGCTGCAAATGGCGCAGCATCATGATGCCACAGAGGTGACCGATATGGAGAGAATCGGCCGTGGGGTCAGTTCCCAAGTAGGCTGATACCATGTTACTCTGCAGATACTCTTCCGTTCCCGGCATAATCTGCGCGAGCATACCACGCCATTTCAATTCTTCAACAAAATTCTTTGCCATGTCTTCTTGTATTATAAAAAGCAGGTACATGCAGCTTCTGCTGCCCTGCAGTGTTTGTAAATATGTTGTAGGGGAGCCTCTGAAAGGCGTTCAGGGAACGGGGTCATATCCGCTACCTCCCCATGGGTTACATCTGAGAATGCGCCATACCGCCAGTGCGAGTCCTTTCAGTGGGCCATGTTTCATGAGTGCTTGTCGGGCATATTCGGAGCACGTAGGCGTGAAACGGCATGATGGTGGCGTGAAAGGTGAAATCACATGCTGATAGAAAAGAATGGGTAAGAGCAAAGCCCACACGAGGATACGTGATATCCCATGTATTATCGTTTTCAGCACATTCATAGCTTTTCACTGATGCGTTGAAGCAGGTTCTTCATTTTCTGCATGACCACCTCGGTAGGATAGAGCTTGTCATCAAGCCAGATAAAGGCCAACACCATACTGTGACGGTCGGCTGTTTTGTCGGCTAAAATCTGGCGTTGCAGGCGATAGGCCTCGCGCACTTGGCGCTTCACGCGGTTGCGCTTGACAGCCCGTTTGAAGCATTTCTTGGGCACACTGACAAGCAATTGCGTGCGAGGCAGCTGCTGACTTTCGTCTTCTGCCTCCATCGGCATATAGACCACTCGCAGTGGAAAGGCCGACATCGAATGGCTGTGTCCGCCATTAAAGAGTCTGTCGATAAGCTTCTTGCTACAGACGCGCTCCTGCTTTGGAAGTCTTTCCGAATGGATCTCAGCCATATGATGCTGCTTCCTTGTCGTTGTTTATTTGTTTTTTTCGAGATAATCTTTCAGTGCAGCCGTCATGGAAGGATGTTCCTGGCTCGGTGCCATGAGGTCAATGCGCATGCCTTGTGCCTCTACTTCCTTGGCTGTTGCCGGCCCGAAAGCGGCAATCTTAATGTCACCTTGCTTGAAATCGGGGAAGTTCTTTTTGAGTGCCTTGACACCTGTGGGACTGAAAAAGACCAGCATATCATAGTCGAAACTCTTCTTTTCGTCTTCGCTGAAGTCATTGCTGACAGTGCGATACATCACACATTCGCTATGCTTGAGTCCCTTGCTGTCAAGCATACTCTTGATATCGTCATTGTGAACGCTGCTCAGCGGCACAAGAAACTTTTCGCCCTTATGCTTCAACATCTGTGGCAACAAGCCGTCAATCTTTCCTGTTGTGCCGAAGAACACCTTGCGCTTACGGTATTGCACATACTTCTGTATGTAGAGGGCAATGGTCTCAATGAGACAGAAATACTTCATGTCCTCTGGTATCGTGACACGCAATTCTTTCGCAAGTGTAAAGAAGTTGTCGATGGCATGACGTGAAGTGAACACCACTGCAGTATGGTCAAGCAGACTGACTTTCTGCTGCCTGAATTCCTTTGAGGAGATACCCTCAACCTTAAAGAATGGCCGAAACACCATTTCAATGCCGTGCTCCTTGGCAAGATCGTAGTAAGGCGACTTGTCACTGGCCGGTTGTGGTTGAGAAATTAAAATCTTCTTTATCATTTATTGTCTTAAAAATTGATTTTCAAATATCCATTGATCATCGCCAATGTGCCCCATAATGCAATCAACGGCGTTATTTCAAGCGCACAAAAGTACAAAATATTCTGCAGAAAACTGCCATTTTGTCTGAAAAAGATAAGATTGGTCTTGTAGAACGAAAGGATTTTAAGCAAAACGATGATGATAATGGAATAAATCATAGCATGCTGCAGTTCAAGACCGAAGTAAGCTACAAGCATCACGGCGGGGAAAATCAACAGTCCTTCTATTGATATGATAAAGAGGTAAGACTTCAGCCATTGTTCATTTTTTTTCGAGTCGAAAAACGTCAAGTCTATAATTGTATAGGCCAGAATTTTCAGTAGGAAATAGACCAGAATTCCACCTGCAAACCATCCGATTACCTTGTACTGCTCAATGATAAACGTATCACTGATGGCGGCACGTGTATAGAAAAAGAACAGCAAAGAGAGTTGCAGACAAGTCTGTAGCATGAGGAAGAACTGGAAACGAAGCTCGTTCGAAGTCTCTGAAATGACGGTAGTTTCACCATGCTGCACATAGAAAAAGTTCTTTGCCTGACGTTGAATGAAACGCTTCGACTTGGTGTAGGCCACCATAACAAGAATGAAACAAACAAGCAGAATACCCGTGATGACATTGTCGGAAGCCACAGAATAAGGCACAGGATCACCGGCAACGCCCATTCGTCCACCAGGTTGTTCAGGGTGGAAGAGTGGAGATTTCGAGAAAAACGACTCTTTGTAATAACGTGGAAGACTCACATCGCGCCAGCTTCTACCAACGGGATGACCCGGCAGATGAAGTGTATCAGGACGTTCGCTCCATGTAATCTTGCTGGGTTTGATATGTGCTTGAACGGCAGAATCCTGCTGTTCGGGCGTAGCATTCTTGGGCAACCAGCCGATGACTTCAGCTGGAGTAGGCTGCTTATGCACGCGAGCGGCTGCACCTTGCAGGTCTTGTTGTATCTCTACACTTGCGATAGAATCCTCTTGTTGTCTCATTTTGATGCTATGAAAAAAGGGCGGAAAGCCACGCTATCCGTCCTTCTTATATGCTGTTAAAGATTGAAAGCGCGTTTGATTTCATCCACACGGTCGAGTTTCTCCCATGTGAACAGCTCCACATTGATAGTCTTCTGCTCATGATAGCGACTGGTGAACGTCTTCTTAACCACCTCATTCTTACGTCCCATATGGCCGTAGGCAGCTGTTTCAAGATACATGGGCTGGCGCAGTTTCAAAGTACGTTCAATGGCATGTGGACGCAAATCAAACATCTCCTGTATCTTCTTTGCAATCTCACTGTCGCTCATCTTGACATTACTGCGCCCATAAGTGTCAACATAAACACTGACAGGTTGGGCCACACCAATGGCATAAGCAAGCTGCACAAGCATTTCTTCGGCCACGCCTGCAGCTACCATATTCTTGGCAATATAACGTGCTGCATAGGCTGCCGAACGGTCGACTTTCGATGGATCCTTACCCGAGAAAGCACCTCCTCCATGTGCCCCCTTGCCACCATATGTGTCGACAATAATCTTGCGTCCCGTCAACCCCGTATCTCCGTGAGGTCCGCCGATGACAAACTTACCCGTAGGATTGACGAAATATTTAATGTTGTCATTGAACAACGCCAGCACTTTCTCACCCAACTGTGTCTTTACGCGTGGCACGAGAATATTGATAACGTCTTCACGTATCTTAGCCAACATCGCCTCATCATCGTCCATGAACGGGTCGTGCTGCGTGCTCACGACAATCGTGTCAATGCGTTGTGGAATGCCGGCATCGCTGTATTCTATCGTCACCTGACTCTTGGAGTCGGGGCGCAGATAGGTCATTTGCTTCCCTTCACGGCGGATATCGGCCAACGTACTCATCAGCAAATGCGACAGATAGAGTGAAACCGGCATGTAATTCTCCGTTTCATTCGTTGCATAACCAAACATCATACCCTGGTCACCGGCACCCTGTTCGTCTTCATTCTCACGGCTCACACCGCGGTTAATGTCATCACTCTGCTCGTGAATAGCCGTAAGAATGCCGCAAGAATTACCATCAAACTGATATTCGGCCTTAGTATAGCCAATCTTCTTGATAGTGTTTCGTGCAATATTTTGCAGATCAATGTACTCTTTTGACCGCACTTCACCCATGATAACCACCTGTCCTGTGGTGCAGAATGTCTCTATGGCACAGTGAGATTGCTCGTCATAGGCGAGAAACTGGTCAAGCAAAGCGTCTGAAATCTGGTCGGAAACCTTGTCAGGATGTCCTTCTGACACCGACTCTGAAGAAAATAGATAACTCATTTTTCCATTACTTTTTTAGCGTGGAATAACACCAAGTAACCGTAAAATCTGAGGGGGATTTTGCAGTTTTAGCATTTTTTTATGTGGTTGCAAGCAGCCAAATTCTTCCACAAATGTTACACTTAATATATTAATCAGGTGCAAAGTTACGCATAAATCCCGATATAACAAAATTATAGAGAGAGAAAAAGAACGAGATGAATGCAGGGAAGAAGAAGTGGAATAAACTTCCATTTTGTAGCCTTATGTCTGAATATAATGATGGAATTTGTGTAAGTAACTTTTCAAATGGAAATGGAAAATAAAGGAAAGAGTGTAGGAAGATGAGGATGAGAATATACTTTTAAAGATAAAATTGCAAATCATTTTAGATTAAATTAATATGATAAGAAGTATCATCTATACAACCAACACTGTCAAAAAGTATTAACATCTGATTACGTAAAATAATCAAAATAAAGGTATATCCTCCTCTGACATAGCACTCGAGAAATTGATCTATCTAACCTAATGAAACGTCAGCTATAAGCGAGTTATGCTGTAGGTTAACAGAGCCTTATTTCACTGCAATTGGCAATAAAATTTAGAAACTGATATGAAGTCATATGGCTTTGTTGACAGAAGAGTTTCCCTTATAGAGAACATAATTTTAAAATACGTCTTTCACCTGAGAGTAAAAACAGAGGACAGGGACTTAACACAATTCAGATTACACCAATGATACAACTCTTTTAATTGATATTTTTAACCTGCTGAAAACATATTTCATGCAAGTATTATTTAATGAATAATATTTGTATTTGTGTATCTTTTCCTACATTTTCCAGTAAAAAAAACAGTTAAATGCCCTGTTTTTTTTATCTTTTGAACGGTTTGTTTTATTGCAATAATTCATTTCTCACTAACTTTGCCGATGAATTTTCCACATAAATGTATCGGAACAGTGACCTTTATGGAGGGTGTAATACCGTGAAATAAAAATAGGAATAAAAAACAATATATCTATGAAGAAAAATAATCTAAGCATCTATGCCCGAAAATCCGTATGGGCAACTTTGCTGTTTTGTGCCACCTTAATGTCAGCATGCCGAAGTGACAATGTTGACGATTCTTCCGGGAAGTATGATCCGGGCCGCCCCGTAACTGTAACAGACTTTGTTCCCAAGGCGGGCGGAGCTGACCAGAAATTGGTCGTATATGGCAGTAATTTTGGGAACGACACAGCCAATGTCAAAGTTACCATTGGTGGACAGCGGGCCGTTCTTATTAATGTTAAAGGCGATTGCCTATACTGTTTGGTACCGGCCAAAGCCTATACGGGCGAGGTTGTGGTATCTGTTGGCGGCAAAACAGCCAATGAACAGAGTGCTACTGCCGGCAGTAAATTTAATTACGAACGAAAGATGGTTGTGGGAACACTTAGCGGCATACG